>Ga0070679_100001539_pt1 | contig 20570 bp, 20 predicted proteins | sample KBSC63BmetaG_FD_65652 | JGI IMG/M metagenome (GOLD analysis project Ga0070679, IMG submission 65652) | Corn rhizosphere microbial communities from Kellogg Biological Station, Michigan, USA - KBS C6-3B metaG | ecosystem: Host-associated > Plants > Roots > Rhizosphere | place: USA: Michigan... | reverse complement strand
TACCGAAATTAGTGCCAGCAGCGTAGATACTTGAGTATTTCTGGGTAGTGGCAGTCTGGGCTGCCGTCTCATTGGCGATTATATTAGTAACCATATTAGGGCCGGTCGGGTCAACGAAAGTTACACAGCAACTGACCCAGGGAAGGCTTGAACTTTGAGTCGGCGTTGAGCTATATGCCCCTATAGTTGTTACATCTAATTCTTCCATTACAGCAGTACCGAGCTTGCTAGCATCTTGAGCTTGCTGGACTACTGAATACCCACTACTTGCGGTAAAAGTATCGGTCGCCGTGTTAGAGAACGCCCCACCTAAACCTATAATTACTTCAGCGGCGAAATGGGTAGAAGCAGTAAGCCCTGAATTAAGGGCAGTCCCCGAAACTCCATGAGAAAATGAGTATACATCTACGGGTGTGGGGGTTAGGTTTTGGTATTCAGAAGCAATTATAATGACAGAAGTAACTCTTGCACCACCTGTCGTAGAGTTTGTATAGGTAATGGTAAGATTTCCACCGATATTATTCGGCATATAAAATAAACCCAGTAAACCTCTCTGTGCTACATCACCTGTATTTATCTGCTTCACAGGTGCGCTATAATTCCCAGAATTAACATTATCGCTGACAAAATCTACATCTAGCGCCCAACCGTTGCCACCATTATCATTGGTAGCGAAAACACCGACGATAATCGTATTACCTGCAACAGTACCATTTAAGGTGATGGTAGGAGTGACCAAAGTCGCATTAGAGTTGGAAACAGCCGTAGTTGATTGGACAAGATAAGCCATCTAGCCACCTATCTTCGGACCGCAGACTTCTAACTTAGAGCCATGCGCCAATGGGTTAGTATCGTCAAAGGACAGATTAGGGGTTTTGGCTATCAAACCAAGATTATTTTGGTTATTTGATTGCCACACCCTATAGACCAGATAGTTACGAGCGCCTGGTACTGGTTGCCATAACACTCTAAGGAAATCGTCTGGACCTTGAGCGCTAACCTGAACATTTATGCCTACTGTATGAGCATTAGAGGCTTGGCCGAATGGGTTGACAGCTACTACCGCATATTGGGTATTACCGGCTTCAAAATTACCATTTATCTGCATCCCGAAATTAACATCCTGTAACGTTCCGCATACCCTTGTTGCTCCAACAGGAGCGGATATTCCTATGGCGCTTGCTACTATTAGCAGTGATGCCAGTAGTTTCTTCATTTATTCCCCCATCAGTTTAGCTACATAGTAATCGGTATTATCATCTGAGGTCAGGTCATCTTGGTTCGGAGCTTCTACATAAGGAACAGTCGTTGTATAACTACAGGGATTGCCATAAGGGTCAACTTCTTTAGAATTAACGTCAACGTAAGTTACCGTTACCACCTCTAGGTCAGGCTGGGCTGCGACATCTGTAATATCTGGTTGCATTATCAGGCTCCAGTGTAGCCCATCAGCGAAACGTACTGAGTAGTGGAAGCCGTACCAGCCGTGAAACCGACAGCCTTGTTAGCTGGTACGACCAGAGGCACAGGGAAAGTTATGTTAGAGCCACCACCAGAAGGATTAACCATCTGCCAAAGGGTCGTTGGCGTACCGGTTGGGTCAGATTGGATAGTAACCAGTGACCCAGCAGCACCAGTATTGACTGTGGAAATAGAGGTTATATAGATTTTTATACCAGCACCTTGTGCTGAAATAACTGATACAGCAGAAGTACCTGTGGCACTTCCTACTGAGGGAGTAGTAAACAATTCAGGTATAGCGTAAGGCAATGAGACAGCTTTACCAGCCTTGTCGGCTATGCCCATCAGCAAGTTACCGCTCGTAGCGTTGGCAATGTCAGTGGTGCGGGCTTGCCAGCCAGCCGGTTGGGCAACGGCAGGAATGGCCGAACCGGTAGCGGAAGCTGGAGTTACGGTGGCGTTCAGGTTGGCAGCAGTAGCTTGGGTTACGGCAGTGGTAGAACCAGACTGTAGGGTAGGAGTATTAGTAGCCAAGGAAACTGGTTGGGTAACTGCCGAGCCGTCAACTTTCCATGCTGTCGTGTTAGCCGTGTTACCAGGCTGGACTGTCCATGTACCGGATTGAGCTGAATTGACTACACCAGTTCCGTCAGTAGGAAGCTCAACCCTTAAAGCTCCAGCAGCAGTACCATGCCCCGTAGCAACTGTAGCCCCTGCTACCTGGGCTATGTTAGTAGAAGCATTGGAGGGGGGGGTTGTAGTTACCGTACCGTTCACCGTAACAGTTCCACTCACTGGTTGAGTAGTTGCAGAACCGTCAATCAGAACTGGAGTCATGGAGGCTTTTCCTTGGACTGTAATCACATCTGCACTTGCTGTTCCCGCTGTTCCTAAAGCTGGTTGCTTGGCTGCGGTAGCAGCACCGGTAGGTAGTGGGAGTGATGCTGCGCTAACAGGCTGGGTAGTGGCAGAACTGTCAGTCTTCAGGGCTGTGGTGTTAGCACCAGTAGCAGTTAGGTCTACTGCTAGACCCTTAGTCCCATCTACGGGAGCTACACCTGCGTTAGTTGCTGGGTCACCTAGTACCATTACCTGGCGGTGTTCAGCGTTCGTACCTTCAGTACGAGTATCCATTTTCTTACCTGATGAATCTGGCGAAAGTTGGACGAATGAATCTGACATGTTTGTATTTCCTTTTCTTTATAATATCAGGGCATTAGAGATAGACCAAGCGATAGCCAGGTGCTTGCGCCACCACCACTAGGATTATTAAGTACACCAGTAATGACATAACGATTCCCTCCGATAAAGTACCAGAGCTGGGTAGGGTCACCAGAGACCATGTAAAGTACGCCTTCCACCCCTGTTGTAGGGTCAGCAGCTACCTCTACAATGTCCTGTTCCACGATATCAAAGGGTGGACCGATAGGATTAAAGGTAAACTTCTTAAGACCCATTAGGTTCTCGCTACACTGGTTAGATTCCCCTTAGTTGAGTCAGAATATGCTAGGGTGACAGTAGAGACCAGGGTACCACCGCTACCTCCCTGATAAAAGGTATAGACATCAGAGGTAGAAGGTGAAGTATCTATACCGACATAATCATAGGCTGAGGGTATATACCCGGTTGGTACACGTTGCCAGTTAGCGCCATCAAACGCATAACCAGCTACTCTCTTAGCAGCAATATTATCACCAGTCTTCTTAGGAGCGATATGTTCCCTGTTAGCTATCTCCTGATGACCGATAGGTTGTTCAGCCATAGTAGAGAGCCCGTTCCTGTTCCATTAGACGCTTCCGTTGGGAGTTAATGGTGACGAACTGGTATAGCTTGATTAAACGATTATCCTTCAATTTGATACCCATGATACGTTCTTGGTCAGAGATGGCTCTCATAATGTCAGAGTACTCAGAGCTCTTGGTCTCAGACCTAGCCCAGTCTATAATCCTATTCAGCTGTTGTTCTACTTCAGCAGAACGTCTGGCCGGTAAGGGAATCTCAAAGTAATCCTCTAGTTTCATCTTACTGACCACCGTCTCTAGGGGTAGGTTATCGTGAAAAGCCTCGTCCTCTTTAGGCTCAGGCTTAGGGTCACTAGGTAGCTCAGGTGCAGTGGTAGGTTCAGCTACTTTAGCTGCTAACTGAGCTGCTACTTCATCTTCTGTCATTTGTATTTCTTCTCCTGAAGGCAATTATATCACTGCGGTTAAGATAACTGGGCATCAATCTCAGCGTTAGACAGGTAGCCGATGTGCGGAGGCTTCCAAGTAGTAGCTAACTGGTTAAAGACATCCAGCCTCTGGGGTATCTTGTTAAGCAAGTGCAGGGCAGTATACCCGATAGCTAGACTCGTAGCGACAGGGTGACTTTCCAATGCCTTATCTACCCCCTCGCTCAGTGTCTCGCCAGAGACACAGAGGATGTCGTGGGCTGCCACAATCGCCCCAACTGCTAACCATCCACGGCGAGCTGTTAACTCAGGCTGAACGTAGTATTTGTACACCCCTTCTAAGCTACCCGCCACAGCTAGTGGTAGGGCTCTTATATCTGATTTGTCCATCACTCTTGTCCTAGGTGAATATGAGACTCTGTGTGTATTGGTAGTGGCAAAGAAGTGACTGGCTGCCCGGCCCTAATCTGGCCGTGATTTAACGCCATGTCGGTGTCGTGCAGTTCGTCCAAAAGGTTGTCTATCGGGGTGAAGTCAGCACTCAGGGCTACCTTGCCTATCTGTGTTCTCTCGCCATACGGTATCGCCCTCATCCACGTAGACCTCGCTTCAGCTAACTCATAGATGATGTCTGCCCTGTCGTGCTGTAATTGTTCGTGGGTCATGTGGCCTCTCTGACGTACAGGGGCTTGGTGATGGCCGAACCCAGCCATGCTTGGTACTTGTACCTGTTTATATGCCTCACGTTAGGGGCGTACTCATGAGGTTTGGGCGGTTTGGGAGGGGGCGCTGGCTTAATCGGCACTGGCCTCTCTATGATAGTCCAGCCATGTTCTACAGGATCTCGGATAACTGTCTCTGGGTGACCAGGAACGTGCATAGGCTCAGCTTGTCGGAGTCTAGCCTCTTCAGCCTCGTTCTCTTTTATCTGTTTTGGAGTTTCCATTTTGGAGATAGTTTAGTTTGAGCGGTTTTTGTCCTGACCGGATCATCTTAATAGTACGACTGTGGCGTTCCATATTCAAGGGCAAAGTTTCTTTATCCTTTTGTTCATGAGGCAGGAGCTGGGGACGGTTGGATTCATCCAACAGAAATCGGTAGCCGAGCATAGCTGCCCTCTGAGCTACGTTTACGTTATCCCAGCTCCACCCATTATCATACTCTTCATCAAAGCCCCCTAACTCCTGGAGAGCCTTTAAGGGAGCAACGGCCACATTAGTTTCCCATTCCTCAGGACGGCAAGCACGAGGTCCAGCCAGTCCAGTATAACGCCCATCATCAGTACCATCATAATTTGGCGTACAAGTGGTGACGAAGGTCCGTTCATTCACTAAGTCTAGCAGCTTCTCAAAACAATCAGGAGCTAGCTTAATGAAGTCCTGGTAGAAAATAACATAATCTGTATCAATCAGTCTAAGCCCAGCATTTAAAGAAGCGTTCAAGTTAGATAGCCGGAGTTTAGGAGGGGCTTTGACAGGGTTCCAGCCTACGTTTAAGTCCGCAAACACTCCTTCTTTATAGTTCCAAGGTTCTTCATGAACGATAAACCACCTAATAGGTTCCATGACTACAGTCTGGGCGTTAATAGATTCTACGGCTAGTTCTTCCCAGCCGGTACGCTTAGAGACTGTGAGGACGCTAAAGGACTTCATGGCTTCTCTGCCCAGCATTCTATAGAGCTATTCGGTACCAGATTGTCTACCACGAAGCCAGCTATACTCAGGTCTTCATGTAACAGTTCAGGGGTGAAGCCATTATAGTGGTAGTCCCATTCGTTCTTCTGACCACCGAAGGCATACTCCACGATCTGGCGGTTCAAAGGATTGGCTACTATTTCTAGAGCATGCCAATAGAAGTTCGGTACTTCAATGTATAACCTACCGCCTTTAACCAAAAGCTTTTTAACCTTCAGCAGTACTGCTTGGGTCTTAGCCATTGGGAAGTGTTCTAGTACATGGGTCATATGAATCTCATCATACTTCTGCTGCTCTGGTATATCCCAGAAGTCACAGCAGATATCTATACCAGGTAGATCTTGGATGTCCTGATGGACTGCACCCTCTACTCGCCGTTCGCCCGCTCCTATGACAAGAGTTTTGATAAGCCCGCCTCCAGTGCATCAGCGTATTGGATATGACTCCAGTTATTCAATATATAGTCCCTCGTATTAGTATCACCGTCTCCATCCAGAATAGCATTGATGTAGCTTCTAATCTCTTCTGGCTCTGGTTCACACTGGTAGGCGTAACCAGTAGCGTAATCAAACTTATCGCTATCAGTCACTATCAGGGGTAGGTTCATAGCCATAGCCTCCAGTACGGTTCGTTGAGAGCCTCCGTTGGACTGAGAGGTTATCACACACATCCGAGAAGCTGCATACAGGTAATGAAGAGCTTCAGCTGAGACATGGGGTAGGACAGTCGTACCCATACGGATACACTCCTCCCAGCACTCCTGTTCATGGTCTTGGTACATCCAACCGACTGCTAGGGACTTGAGACCTCTGGTGGCTTGGGCGTATAGGTCATGCCGTTTCCAAGCAGCGAAGGTCCCAGGAAAGATGGTATCAAAGACTCTAGGTTGTTCTATAGGAGTGAAGAGCTCAGTATTAGTCCCGAAGGCTATAGAGACAGAGCAATCAGCTTTCTTAAAAGCTTCTTTATATATCAAGCTCTCTACGAAGATATGGTCAAAGTCATAGGTGTTATAGGTAACTGGTTCACCACCAGCGAAACAGATAGCCATTGGTATACCCAGTTCCTTAAGAGGCTTAGCGTTAGGCCGAGTCATATCAGCGAAGTGTAGGATAACCTCAGGCTTGTCATCACCAATACGTTCCTTGAGGTTAATGGATTGGATGATGTCAAAGTAAGGATGTCGGATAAGAGCATCTTCTAAGCCAGGTACGTAGATCTGAACATCGTGACCTCTATCAAGAAGCTCCAGTAGGGCTCTAGAGAGTCCATCTTGCCAAGTAATAGTCTGCTCATAGGTGGGCGACCAATCCCAGAGAAAGGCAATGCGCATATCATACGCTCATTTCTTCGTTCCATTGTTTAGCTACATTAGACCAGTCCAGGTTCTCTCTAGCCCACTTCATCATCTCAGGTCGTACCTTCTGTTGTTTCTCAGGGTAGAGGAGCCAGGAGATGAGATGTTTCTTATAGCGTTCAATGTCTTGGTCCATGAACTTACGCATCGGTACCTTATCGCCGAAGTGTATGATGTCCTTAAGATTAGCGAAGTCTGAAGTCACAGGGATAGCACCACCGGCTTGAGCTTTCATGGCTGTAATACAGCTCACCTCTGGGAACGTACAAGGATACGCAAATATGCCAGATTTAAATATTTCTTGATGTAGTTCACTTTGACCGATTCTGCCACGTTCGGTGACACCATCCAGTTCTTTCATTTTTGTTATCATTGACGCTTTCCAGGCCATCCTTTCTGGATTATCCCGGTTGATAGCATCAAAGGAGTGCCATCCATAATATACATCCAACTTAGCTTTTGGAATAGCCTTTTTTACATCCGGCCAGATATCTAATAAAACACGTAATCCTCGCTCATTAGCTGACATATAGATGCAACGGTGGGGGTCTCGCTTTACCTTGGGGGCTTTGAAAAGAGCCGGGTCAATCCCGTTGGCCGATATGACTTTCTTTGAATCAGGGATATTTTTAAACTCTGGGCGTTCGGAGTGGTACTTACTGACGAAGATCGCCCTATCAAAGTTCTTAACCCTTTCCTTTGTAATCTCAGCTTCCGGAACGATATCGTGGAACCAAACATATTTCTTCCTCGCTTTAAATTCATAATCATAGAAGTGGATAGCTCGCCATGAGATGAGAACATCAAACTCATCCTGGGCATTCATCTCCCAGTACTGCTTCCAGTGGACACCATCATAGGTCCCAGCCTGTTCTCCAGGACAGCCGTAAACTGTCACCTCCCATTCCAACTCCACGAGTAACCGGCTGAGACGTATAACGGCCTCCTCTGAACCTCCAATACCACCTTCATCCATTGACCAGGGTCCCCATATACCAAGTGGGCTCTGCCCCACGTAGATAGCTATAGAACGCTTCGGCCACTTCTTAGGCGGTGAGTACCGTTGGTAAGCGTCAATCACTGGTATAGAGTCTGCTAGCTCCTTAGGGAGAGTCTTAAGGAAGGGTAGGATCTTCTTGGTCTCTTTCTCTTCTTCTAAGCGTCTGATGAGTCTAGTGGCTGCCTTCATGTTATCTCGGTAGTTTACCATTTGCTGAATGGCATCCCGGTTCTCTTGAGCTCCTGGGTCATAAGGTCTCATCTTGAGAGCCTTACCAGCATATCTCAAGGCATCGTTCAGCTTCTTACCCCCTATATTCACATAACACTGAGCCATTAGGGTGTAGAGCTCAAACTTGTTCTCATGCCTTACCATCGGTGTCAGTTGACGTTTAATCTGTTCAGCCTTCTCCAGCCAGTTAGCAGCTTGGTTGTAACGCTGCATTTTAAAGTCCATCTTGGCTAGCTCTATATAAGCCGAGGTATTGTCTGGATTTTCACCAATAGCGTTGAGGAAAGCCTTCTTAGCATTCTCGTTGCCTCTCATCTCTAAGATCTTACCGATATAGTAATGGGCTTCAGAGCGTTCCTCAGACCAGCCAGAGACTTCTAGGTAACGGGCCAGTAGTTGAAGACAATTATCAAAGTTATAAGCATCGTAATAGTGAGTAGCAAGATAAAAAAGAATGCGTGGGTCAACTTCACCTTTAGCCTCCTGGCGTTGGTACATATCCTGTAACAGGTTAATATTCCGAATTAGAGAGTTCTCCCTACGCTCCCGCTTAGAATTGTGGTTTACACACCAATCCTCTGTACCGACTGATTGGGTTGGGTACTTCGCCACCAGTGTTTCATGGACTGAGACCCTCTCATCATCAATGCTGGACTTCCACTCAAAGCTACCGTTATTCCTGATAACCCGTGTAACCCAGTGGGAGACAATCACATTACCATGGTCATCATAATCATAGTTATAGAGAATACGGATACCATTGACTGACTTGGGTGCGATAGCCAGGTTAGGTTGTATCTGTTCTGGGTTCTCTACGACATCATCAGAGTCTAGGAACATAATCCAGTCTATATCCTTAGACACCTTAGCGAAGACAGCTTCTCTAGCTTTAACGAAGTTATTATTCCAGACAAAGGTGGAGAGATTCTCAGTGTAGTTCTGAGCTATCTGTTTAACCTGTTCACTGATCTTCTTCCCTTTAGGAGCGTTCAGCTGGACATGGATCTCATCCACATAACCATTGATAGAAGCTAGCGCCTGAGCCAGCAGCGGTGCCTCAGAGTCATCACTAGCAGCTACGATTAAGCAGCAAGCTACGGTAGGCTTAGAAGCATTAAATTCAGCTATACTCATCTATAGCATCCGTTCACAATTAACATCTTGGCGTACTCTAATAATTCACTCTCAGTTGGTACAACTATAGTTACTTTTTTAGGCATTAATGCTTACTCCTTTTAGCTGAACTTTCAAAACTGAACTGAGGGAAATGTCTGATGAACCAACGAGCGTGTTTGGGATTGGTCCAGAAGGATGGGTAGCCTAGTTCTATGATGGCTGAGAGTTCATCTGGCAACCAGAAGGCTCTACGCATACCTGAGTCCTTAGAGACCTCAGCATACCTGTTGGTACCGGAGAGGGCTATCTCAGTGTCTACATCAGTCCTCATCCGTCTGATAAGCCCCGGCTTGTAATGTTCAAACATATCTATGAACTGCTGGATGTTCTGTCGGTCCCAGTCATCAGGGTCGCCACCGATGGCTTGGCCTTGTTCCTTCTTGGAGAGTTTGGCGAACTTAGTGTCCTCAGAAGAGGATAGATTGAGATTGACCTTTTTAGTCTTTTTTCCCGCCATAGTTACTTGAATAATAGCATAAGCTGTCAAATTCCAGGTAAAAGAAAAGAGAGGCAGGGTGGGCTACCTCTCTTAATCTTAATACTACACTAGGAAGTGAAGTATCCGGAAGCGTACAGAGACGATTTCTCGTTCAAAGCTTCCACCGTTACCTCGCCCTCCATGAGAGCTTTGGTAGCGGAACCGGTCTTACCAAGAGGTCGGATAGCGACCCTTCGGTTGACCAGCCATGCCAAGCGCCACTTGCTGGTATCAATACCAAGCAGAGCAGCCGGAGTACCCAAGGTACCACCTGGAACGTTACGCTCCAAGACGATCTTGTGAACACCGAAGCTGGACATGTAAGTATCCACACGAAGAACCTGCTCAAAGGCAGTTGCATCTAGATACTTAGTGGTGTTCGTGGAGAACTTATCAATCACACGCTTCAGAGGTGCGCCGACCAATACTAGGTCTACGTCCTCGTCAGTTCCGTTGTTGTAAACGGCAGCCATTAAGTTGTTAAAGATGTCTTCGGTGAAACATGTACCGGACGTTTGTGCGGTCTTGTTCGTTGAGATTAGTGCGATTGCACCATTCATTGAACGACCAACACCAGAAGAACCAGACGCAACAGTACCAAGGACTGCAGCTAACTCAATGTCACGGGCAACCCGGACCATAGTTTTCTGAGTTTGGTATTCAAACGGGTCGTTCATTCCATAGTGAGGGATAGCGATTTCAGTATCTGAAACCGTAATCACACGCTGGAAGAGCTGAACCACGTTCGTTTTGCGAACTGGAACCGTCAAGTCAACTACAGATACGTCTGCACCTTCAATGCCGATGTTGGCAGAAGCAGCATCGTAGTAATCTACGAGCCACTGGTGAAGAGTGTTGGTTGCAGCACTCTCACCGATTCGGGAGACGAAAGGAGTTGATTTGAAGTCAACATTGTAGATTGCATCTACGATGTCTTCTTGCATGGTGGACGAACTGTCCTGAGGCGTAATTAGGCCAATAGCCATGTCATTCTCCAAAGTTTAGGGTTTGTATTTTAGAAGACGGATTAAGCTTCTTTGAAGTGACCGGAATCAAGCTTCATCTGCTTAATAGCTTGCAGGTCGCTGAGGTATTCATGGACCTTCTGCTTATTAGCTTCTGGGTTTAGGGTCACTTGACCAGTATCTACTCCTAATGACCTTGGTCGTCCAAGTCCACCGGTAGAACCGGTTTCAACCGGAGCTGAGGAACTTGGATTACTTGAGGACGGCTCCTGGGAACCAGGGGCGACTCTTGCTTTGAAAGCGTCTAGTTTTTCCTTTAACGTAGCTTGGGCTGCCTCGGTGTCATCGGATAGTCCGAGTCCAGCGGTTTTAGCGAGCTCAACTACTTCTGTAGGATAGTCCTTAAAGATACCTTCTGTCGCTTGAGCGAGTTCTACTGATCGCTTAGCAGCTTCTTGGTCAGACTCCAGTTTCTCACGTTTCTGGCGCTCCGATTCGTATAACTGCTTAAACTCATCTTGCTCTTCTAATTGCTTCTGTCTTGCATCTGCCTCACGAGTTTCACGCTCTTTGCGCTCATTCTCAAGTTGCCGAACACGCATATCTGCTTGTTCTTTTTCTTTGCGGAGACGTTCAACTTCGGCGTTGTCAGCATTGGCTACGGGAGCTGCTGGCGGTGTACCTGGTGTTTGAGAGTCTCCTGGGGTAACAGTTTCACCGGTAGGTGTGTCTGCCATTGTGTTTCTCTCTTTCTTGGTTACGAGGGTTTTTATATTGGACCCTATGCGCTTATCATACCAAAAGCGCTAGCTCTGTCAACTACAGTTGACCTAGAGTAGTCTGTCCTGGTAGAGCTGCTGGGGTGAAGTCAGCCTTCTTCTTTTTAGGAGTCTTTGCAGACTTACTACCAGTCTTAGATATTGGAGTAGTTACTGGTGTAGGAGTAGCCGGTACTGAGAAGTTCTGCTGCTGAGACTGGACAGTTGGCTGGGCTTGAGTTTGTTGAGGGTTCTGCTGCTGGATAAGCTTCTGGTACCGCTGCTCATCTGGTGTAAGAGTCGGTTGTACAGAGTTAAAGTCATTCTTACTATTAGCCCCAGTAATACCTCCAGCGATACCTCTAGTGACTCCAGTCTTACTTGGTAGCCCTAGAGTTGAGCCAGGCCAGGTAAAGAGACCAGCAACGAAATCTTGGATAGCTAGGCTAAGCCTTCCCTTATCTGTTTTGGGTACGTATTGAGGGAGAACCTCACCTGTTTTGTTATTGATGAAAGGCTGGTTGGTACCGAAGTGAGTAACTCCAGAAGCATCCAGTAACTGAGGTATCCAGCCGAAAGGCAGACCACCTAGTTCACCGAAGGAACCCACGCTAGTTTTCCTATCACCCAGTACAGCTGCTACCGTACTCAAGGTACTCAGAGGTGAGAAATACTTCATTAGTCCTATGACCTCAGCGTTACGGGCATACCAGACCTGTCCTTCGGGGCTTTGTATCCACTGACTACCCTGATACAGGCCTTTAATGACAGCGAACTGTGTCATGGCCGAAGTCTTAGCTAGGCTCTGTGCCATGATGGTAGCTACCTTCAACTCAAACCTGAAAGGGAAGAAGGCGAAGTTTAAGGTTCTGGTAAGCGGAGAGTTCAGTAGAGCGTTGTGACGGTCATACTGCGCTATCATCTGGACCGTATCACTAACCTCGTGAGGGAAGTTATCTACGAAGTCGTGGACATTCATTCCAGCCTTATCAGCTTGGACTAGAATCAGTCCTGCAATACTACGCTCCTGCCCAGGCAAGAGAGTGTGAGTAAGGTTAGGATTACTCAGTCCAGTAGCATCAATACCCTCACCACCGATTACAGTGCCTCTCGCAGCCCGTTCTGCGAAGATACCCTTCTCTCTTAAGAGGTTGGTGGCGTTATCCAGTTGGGCATACTTATCTGCGAAGAGGGTTCGGAGAATGAAGTTGGTACCGAGTAGGGTAGGGAATTTACCACCAGCTTCAGCCTGAGCCAAGATCTCTGACTTGTAGTTCAGCTTGGCATCAAAGAAAGGGTTCCAGGCAAATCTTAGTGCGCCCTGTGCTCTGGAGTAACCAGCAGCAGCTGGGTTAAGCCGATAGTTAATGTCCACCAGCCTGTCACCGGGGCCTTTGACATCAAAGGGTACTTGGAGATGGGCATCCATAATGGCACCCTTAACCTCACGAGCTTCAGGTTTTGTCATACCCAGAACGTGTTGAATATCCCTAGTAGTCAATTGACGAAGGTCAGTAATGGGGAAGCGGATACCCTTATAGCCACCACGAGTAGGGTCATGAGCGAAGTTAGACAGTCGCTTGATGACGTTATCAATAGAGTTCTGCCTTAGGTTCTCCAGTTCAGTCTTAGAGAATCTTTCCTCTATTGGTTTGGCAGCATCTTTAGCTACCTGTTCGGCTACTACCTTGCTACCGTAGTTCTTAATAGCAGCGGACTGGTCAAAGTTACGCTGAAGGTTGTCATGGAATAGAGAGTAGACCCGTTGGGTAGAGGCCTGTGGAGACAATCCCATCTTAGTAAGCAGATCTCCAACCTGTCCCAGGACCGGTAGAGGTTGAACGGCGTGGGTAAAGAAATCATGTCCCTGACCGAAGTTAGAGACAATCTTACTACCACCTTCTTTGAAAGGAGCCTGCAAGTTCACCGGCTTGATGGCTACATAGCCTTCTTTAGCTAGCTTGTCAGCTACTCTCTTAGGAAAGCCTTCAATACTGGTAGTGGCTTTGATGTCCATTATCCTCCGCTGAGCTTCCTGAGGAGTACTACTGGTGTTGATAATATCTTTAACCTGTTTGTCTAAGCTCTCACTATTAGAGTAGGCCTGGTCTGGGTTGGCAGCTTTAACCTGTTCCCAGTTCTTGAGCCAAGCTCCTTTATCTGCTCCAGCTGTTATCTGTGTAGAAATGCCACTCTTGGCCCGGACATCAAACCGCCCGATAGCAATCGGTCCGATACCAGCAGCCTTAGCAGCATCATCAGCTGTCCGAAAGTTCTCAGCGTACTTAACCATGTCCTGAAGGCCTTGGTCATGGGAGACTGTCTTAAGGTCAAACCCATAGGTGTGTTTCATACCCTCTGCTACCCGAAGAGCTGCAGCAGCAGCGTCACCACCTACAGCATGAACGTTGGTAGCCTCTACAGCTGCCAGATTCTTAATTAGGGATTTCTGGTCCGGTTCAGACATTCCTTTAAGTGCATCCTTGATAGCTACAGCGAAGCCATCAGTATTCTGGTTACCGTAGGACTTGCTTAGCTCATCCCAGAAAGAAGTTTGCCCAAAGGTACGTAATGAAGCCGCTCCAGCAAACTTACCACCGTACCTAAGGGCCTGACCAATAGCACCGCCACTAAGTAGGAACATGGCATTGACTGCCAAGCTCCTGACAGCTGCACCGTATTTCTTATTATCCAGCTGGTTATAGACATCATGAGCTGAAGAGTCCAGAGCATTGAAGTAAATGGGGTACTTTAGAGCAATATTAGCAGCCGTAGCCCTAGCTATCTGAGGAGCAGTCATTCGGCCACCCTGAGAGACCACTTCAGCCGTAGCGGTCTGAAGAGCTTTCTGGGCAGGCAGTTCTAGCTTAGAGAAAGCTACTGGATTGGTAGCGAAGTGATTAACGACTGATTCCACCTTACTCAAGACTCCATTAGCAGCTGAGGCTGAGGATGAGAGGAAATCAGCAGCTAAGACCTCTCCACCAGGGATAGCTTCGTTCTTAGCCAGGGCAGCACTCAATACCTTACCAGCTCCGGCAGTTAGTACTGTGGTTACTAGAGCTGCCGTATCAATTGCTGATTTAACGGTATTCTTCTGGTCTAAGCCAATTCGCTTGTTTAAGTCGCTAGACTGCTTACCTAAAGTCTCAAATTGCTTGCTTAGGTCTTTTAAGCCCTGGGTATAGGACTGTTGGGAGATCTTACCTTCTTTAAACTGAGAGTGTAGAGTATCTAGTTGATCTGAGAACTGCTGGTTACGAGCATTAATACCAGAGAGCTGATTACGGTCAGCTAGGCCATGAGAGATACCCTGCTCAAAGTGGTAGGGTGAAGTTACCATCTGTACAGTGTTATGTGCTAACCAGGCAGCAGCACCAGTAGCAATATGGCCGACACTAGAGCCCACACTGCCTAAGAAAGAAGTGAACTTAGACATGTTACCAGATGGAGCTGAACCGGCACTCCTTACAATCTGAGGACCTTGTGCTACACCAACATCAGGTCCACCCCATGAGGTAGCTAGAGGTGCTAGGTTGTTGACATCATTCTGAAGGCCAGCAGCACTGCCACCGACTTTCGGCATTGGAGCTATACCAGCCATTACTTCAACCTTATTCCACCAGTACCACTCTGGTTTAGATTAAACCCATTCGTGCTAGGTCCAAGATTAGGGGAACTACCCTGAACGCTTAGGCCAGAGACAGTCGGCTGAAGGATGTGAGCACTTTGAGTAGAAGCAGGTTGTGGGTTAACAGTTGGTTGTCCGACTGGTCGTGGTGCAGGCTTAGCTACTGGTATAGGTGTCTGGTGAGGAGCTGGGATGGAAGCAGCACCATCTCTTGCTGATTGGGCTGCTAGAGCTGCTAAGCGGTTCTGTTCAGCGATACGAGCCTGTTGGACTTGGTAGAACTTGTTCTGAGCACCACTGATTAAGGTGTTGAGCTCAAAGGTGTGTCCATCTAAGAGATAGTTGGCGTTGTTACCAGTATCTACGTTGTGACCGTTTATAAAGGTGCTATTCTTAAGAACCACGGTTCCAGCCGGTGCATTCTTAACTGCCAGTGTTGGTTTGTCAGTCTTCCAGAGGGAGTTGTTATTCTGGTCAAAGCCGTAGTCACCATGTGCTACCTGCTTACCGAAGATTGGATTACCATCTTTGAACTGTCCAGTAGACTGGTAGACGGCATTAAGACCCTTAGAGTCATGGGCAATCAGGTAAATATTACCCTTACCAGTACCATCTAGAGTGGCTGTAACGATACCCTGTTTAGTCTCATAAGCCTGTAATTGGACGTTCTGCTGTCCAGCCAGCATCGGTTGGAGCCATTTAGGTGATTTATTAGCCTGTATAGTTATCCCGTTATCAAGAATGGCTACGTGGGAATTCTTATCTGTACCGATCTGTTTAAAGTTAAACCCTAGCTTGGTTAGAGTATTATTGACCTCATCAACTTGCTTCTGATTAAGCTTGGTACCAGAAACACTTCCGGTAAAGTTAGCTGTAACCGTGCCATCAGCTCCGAACTTGTAGCCAGAGATAGCTGATTCACCTGGTTTGCGTCCCGTTCCACCATATGAGAAGGATAGAACACCAGTATCGGCATTTTCTTTTGGTACGAACATGGCTGGGTTATTCTGCCACAGCTGAATGTCCTGAAGGGTTAGGCTACCGGCTAAAGTCTTTATAGAGGTGTTGCCATTAGCCAGGTTGGTAGCAGCATCCAGATAACCTTGGGCAGTCTCTGGATTAATCGGGAGTTCGGCCAGATACGCCTGATAGTGGGCTGCAATCATGGCCTGGCCGACACCAGAGGCTATATCTCGGTAGTTTGGCTGAGAAGAGTTAACAGCCTTAGTTATAGCGTCTTTAGTGCCTTGGTCTATTCCTGGACCATTGGTTAGAGCCAAGAGTGAGGACTTATTCGCTGTTACCCAAGATTTAAGGTTCTTGTTCAGCGCTGCCTCACCGGCAGCACCAGTATCGGAATTAAGTTGCTTAAAAGAGTTTTCTATTTGTGTAGCTACGTGGTTCTGGGCAGAAGCAGCACTTCCACCAGCAGCCTTACGCAAGCTGGCAGCAGCATCAGCTGCAGTCTGAGCTTTGAGTTGGATACTTTGTGATAAAGAGTAAGCTTGGGACTCTAGGCTTTGAGCAAGGTTCATATCACCATTACTTAGAGCCCGTTGGAATTGAGTACCGATGAGATTAAGCTTGTCCTGGTCAGTAGCGTTACCAGCCATGATTTGGATGTTCTCTCTTAAGATGGAGGTTGAGATGTTACCTTTAACAGCGGTAGAAAGAGCACGGGTTAAAGAGAGAGACTTGGAAGCATCAGCAATGGTACCTGTGGCGTTAAGAGTAGTAATCCTACCCTGTAAGTAGGTCTGGTAGGTCTGTAGGTCCTGATCAGTCTTAGCTGAGAGCTCATACTGGTAGGCCTGTGAAGCATCTTGATAAGTAGCGATCTGACTGGCAATACTAGAGGCACTCTTAATCAGGGCTGACGCTGAGCCCGTGCCAAGCTTCAGTCCTGCAGTTAGGCTAGCCATTACTTGCCCTTATTCTGTTTGGTCTTATTAATAGCGCCTTGGGAACTGGTTGGAGTGGCTTGACCAGAGCCAGGTACACTGGCTGGTTGCTGGCCTGGTTGGTTAGCGCTGGTGGGAGCCTGAAGCTGTGGTTGCTGAGGTTGAGGGTTACCAGTTGGTGGAGTAGCACCGCCTGCTAATTGGGGACTAGCGTTGGGGTTACCAGGAGTAGATGGTGGTCCGAAGTTAATCGGCTGACCGGTGTTATACATCTGTCCAGTGACCATACCTTGGTTAACGTAGTTGTCATTAGCCCTAGCACCTTGCTGGCCTTGCGGGCCAGAGGTAGGACCATAGATGGGGCCTTCGCCAAACTGGTGCTGGACGGAAAGGTTGGTCTCTTGCTCTGGGGTAAGGTCGCCACGTAGGGAAATGGTAGTCTTCGGCGGAGCAGCTGTCGGAGGACCGGCAATCTTGAATTCAGCTAGTAGCTGAACCATCTTACCGTGTATAGCAGCGGTGAATGGGTCATCCATCTCATCACGTATCCGGTCAAGTTCTTCTTTACCGTTCTCACCCATGCGCTCCATGAAAGTCTGCAGGGAGATGCTAGTAGTATTAAGCCGGTTGATGAGCATCGTCTGCCAGGCTGGGTCGTCTTTACGGATTGATGGAGGCCAGTCAACCCTGAGATACCAGTTGTCTTCGGTATCACCTAACTGCTTGATGCTGTCGTCCCATAGACCGAGAGTGTTTAGGGCATCTTCAAAGACCTTGATGATAATCGGCTCCCACAGTTGCCTGCGAGCCGTTACTTGGTCAGAGATAGACTTCATAGCCGTCATCATCGTCTGGTTGGAGGTGTAGTTAGACGGAGAGTCCGGATTATCAAAGAGCTGCTGAGAGATTCCAGTTTCACGGACGAACTCTTCTTTAAGCTGAGCCATCTGTCTTTCAAAGTCTATTTCCAGAGCTCCAGCCGGAGTATCAATACCTTTAATGTCCTGACCTTCACCAAGCCCAATCATTTCCACAGTACGAGACTTAGGTTTAGGTAGTTGGGTGTCTAGACCGAAACCGAAGGCTTTGTACTTCGGAAAGTTGATCTTAGAGGCTACTGTCCGCCAGTCAGACAGAGTTTCAATGTAGGTCTGGTTAATGTTGATGGCTGGTTGAGTAACGTCAGGTAATCCCCAAGGACGCTTACGAATCATCTTGTTGGGGAAGATGTAGAAGTGAGGCATATGCTTAGGGTCATCAATGATGCGCTTTACTCTGTCTCCGACAATGACTGCATTTAAGGGAGTCTCATCACCGACAGCACAGCGCTGTAGCATACCGTCTCCGTTAGTCCGCCAGCCTTGTATCCGGCCATTGACTTCCATGATGGTAACCATCGGCTGAGTAGAGATGTACTCTATTGTGTTAGCACTTGAAAGTACCGCCAATGGCATACCCAGCGGGGAGGTAGCAACATCAGGCGGTACATTGAATTGCTCCACGGCTTGCTGCTTGGATATCTGGTAGACGAAACCTGTCATGTCGTAACTGCGGAAGTTACTCCGGCTCCATAGAGCGTAGAAGTGTTCTACCGATTCAATCATCTCCATTTTGTACTTCTGTTCTTTTTCGGAGTACCAGGTCTTTAGAATGGAAGTTCCAACAGCTGAGGCGTTCTCTACAAGTCTTGCCCAGAGTGAATCACCGCCGTTGTCCCGCATGATAGCTTGGAAGACTTTACCACGCTCTTCAGCGAATTGTTTGCGCTTATTGTTCTCTAGTTCAATTTGTTTCTTAGAGTTGGGGTCGTCTACAGCGTCTGTGTCCTCACCATGGTAGGAGCTGGTGACTGCGAAGCCTTCTCCTAGCGTTTGTACTCGGTGGATTTCAACAACTCGTCTGAGCCAATTGACTGGGGTGAAGTCGTGGCCGATAGGAATGTCAAGACTTCTAGATAATAAATCGCCGTAGATATAGGAATCGTTCGTCTGGATGACCTTGTTTCGGAGAGCAATTTCCCCCGTAAGCGTAGCGAGTTGGGATCTGGTTTCACCGACAAAAGCTTTGACAAGCCTTGAATAGGGGTCTTCATTGGTAGTGCCTTTCTGAGAACCGTTTAGCCGAGTGTTCCCTGAATTAGGCTGGACAGGACTGGACTGTAGAGGGTTATCCTGGGGATTTTGAGGAAACATTTTTCTTTTCTCGTTTTATAAATTTATTCTATCACCATTCAACGACATTCCATACCGGTGTCTTAACTTTAGACGCATCGTCAGCTAGCCAAGTCGCTAAAGCAAGGGAGATAACCCGGTCAGTTTGGAGTTTGGTATCATCTTCCCGGTAAGCGGTCATCTGCTCTAATAACGAAGTATTGCTACGGGGTAGGCGTAGATTATTATCGGCTAGAGTCTTCTTTAAAGCAACTAAGAGGTCGGCTTTTTTGATAAGTCGGGTTTTGGTGGTTTCCCGGTTGTCGTTGTCGGTTCGTTGCTTGGCTGGTTGCCAGGCTCCGTAAGTTCTAGTGATAGCTTTGATGTAGGGTGGGAGGTCATGGTAGAACCTCGCACTTTCGCCATTCCACGTTTCCAGGAGGATTTCAAGATTGCTGCCATGCTTGTAATTATCCACTAAGTTACACAGGGAATTCAAGTGCATCTGAGGGCTGCGTGAGTTACCCTTAACAGCGTCCATCCAAACTAACCGCCAGGGTTTCGTTGTAGTATCTAAAACAGTGTAGACCATCTCATCTTGTCCGATGGCGGTGTCTATCCCCATGACATAGGTGTGAGGCTTCATAATAGGTTCACCCCATTCGTCAAAGTCTTCCCGCTCTTCGTAGCGGATACCATCGTTGAGGCTGGAGTCCATGGCTGCTTCTATCTGATCCACTGGGAAGAGGGTGTCTCCTCCGAACATGAACTTGCCTTCTAGTACTTGGTCCTTTAAAGGATTGTCTTTATAGAGGTCGTACTGAGCGTCTATGACTTCCGGTTCAAAGAAGGTGTTTTCACGGAGCGTACCGGTCTGGGTGTAGGTCTGGTTGCGTCCAATGAGCCCGTCTTGGTAAAGGTGATAGGCATACAGGGTAGAATGTGAGCTTTGAGAGGGCGTAGACAGAATATGCAGTGGGCCTCGCCAGTCGGCGAGACGTGGGAGTATTGCATCATCAATCTCATTCTGTAAGTGGTCGGATCTGAATCCTTCATCATAGGTAATTAAACCATAAGGGCGACCTTGGAGAGAATCGCCTTGGTCTGCACCCAGGGACCGGTGCTCAATATAGGAGTTATTGTCAAAGAATTGCTTATAAGGAGGCGTGTTGAGGGTCCGATCTGGGAGATAAAACCACCCTATAAGGCACTCATTGGGGGCCATATTGCCATCCTCACCCTTTAAAGGGAAGCTAGAAGTCATGATTTGACCGACTGCTTTAAAGACAGGCTCGGTCAAAGCGCTGTGTGGGGCTATGTTTGCAGTCCTATATTCCTGTCTTTCCCAGGCTAATTGGCTCTTATCATCACTGGCTGGGGGGATTCCTATCTTATAAAAGCAGTACCAGATGTGTAGACAGGCCAGTAGGGTGGATTTTCCCCAACGGTTAGCACAGGTCAGCAGGTTGATGCGGGCTCCGATGCGTTTGGTTTCCCTCAAATACCGTTTCTGGCCGTCATGTAGGCGCATACCCAGTAAGTCCTCTATAAAGACGACTGGATCCTCTCTACCGTCCTGTAAAGCCTTCTGTAACTTC
>Ga0070679_100001537_pt1 | contig 20571 bp, 17 predicted proteins | sample KBSC63BmetaG_FD_65652 | JGI IMG/M metagenome (GOLD analysis project Ga0070679, IMG submission 65652) | Corn rhizosphere microbial communities from Kellogg Biological Station, Michigan, USA - KBS C6-3B metaG | ecosystem: Host-associated > Plants > Roots > Rhizosphere | place: USA: Michigan... | reverse complement strand
TACGCGATGCTAAAGAAGGTAAAAATTGATCTTTTAAAAACAAAATATGAACTGATATACATTGCGAAAAGTATTGCAGCAATAAGACTTTGCACGCCGGAACTAGTTGCGTCAAATCCTGCTTGATTAAACGTCACACCTAAACCAAGCGGTATGGCTAACGCTGCAATTAAATGGAAGGCAAACCCTAAACCACCATATTTTTCTTCCTTATTAAGCAATACCCCGACAAAGTAAGCGACAACTCCAAAGCCAAGTGTTGCCAAAATTTTGGTGAAAGAATTTAACGTACTCCAGTTTTGTCCAATCAAAACAGCTATCCCTATAAACACGATAAGAGCACCTATGAAATATAGAACTTCTGACAAGCCGACATTATTCGTCAGGGACGGGGCTCTCTTAGACTGTCCACCTTCAAACGCCTCAACAACCTCATCTTTTGTGACAAGATTGCTGGCCGAAAGTTTCGTAATCGATAATAATACTTCATGTTTATCCATAACTTATTGTATCACCCAACCCAAAAAATGAATTGGGTAGTCATAGGTCGATGTGTCAGTATTTATATTGAGTTTTTTACTCACATTATGTCCGACGAGGTACTCTGATGAATCGTCTCCACTATAGCCAAAAAACAGGAATCCACTACTTTCGTTTCCATTCTCAACTTTAAACCCATCTGGAGATTCAGTCGATGAATCAAGTTGTAAGTCTTGTGCTTGCTCATATGATATTTGCGTGCTTTCATTTGTTATGACATTGTGCAGATACAATTCCGTCAACCCTGATACCTGAGATGAGTCATAGTATTGATCTGAAGACGGAGGGTTATATATAAGTCGTCCATTATTTACTGTATATCGATTATCATAGTAATACTGATTCGTAGTATAAAGGAAATTAAATTTCGGATGAACAAATAGTCCGGGAATATAAATACTTGCAGCCACGAAGATAATCATTACAATTGGAATTGAAAAACCAAGAATCAGCGATAGATGCTTTTTATGAAACATATATAACCTTTAATATATCGTCTTTAGTATTTCATTACAAAGCTAGGATGTCAAGAATATTGACATTGACACTCCTTTCTCTTTCTGCAAAACTTGAGTTATGGAAGAAAACGCTATGGCAATTAATCCCAGTAATGTATCAAATTCTAATCAAAAGGATCATTCTATTGTTAACGGAATCAACATACTAGATATTAGGCTTCGGTTGCTAATTACAACGATTATGGCAACCTGCACGTTCTTATTAGTAAGCTCTTTTATAAATTTAACTACTCTAAACCTATTGCACTGCGGACAAGGTCTTGCTTCATTAGGTTGTGCAATAATTGATGCATTTCTTACTATTGTTTCTTTTGTATATTTCATAAGTACTCTAGCAAGTACTCTAGTAGGTATTCTTTCGCTAGTTACCTTAAGAGTTAAGTATCCTTTATTTATTGGTTTATTTGTAGGTATTGTTAACCTTGCATCAGACAGTATCGGTTTTACATTTTCCGAATATCTTCATATTCCGGGTGTTGCTACGTATTTTATTTTTTATTTAATGGGGCTAGTCATTGGATATGTCATTTTCTTGCTGTTAAAAGTAAACTTACTTACTAAAGTAGGTATCAGCTTATTAGTTGCAGTTGCAGGATTTTGTATATTATTTTATTCTGGTCATCTCCTATATTATTTATTTATTACAAATGAGGAAAAGAATAACGTAGCAGAACTTAATAAACAAGCTGAAACTGGTGATAAAACAGGCTTCTATGTCTATATGCCAACGGTTATTCCTCAAGGGTATCACCTGTATGAAAATAGCTTAAATCCCTACACAAAGCCTAACTATTACGTAGTTGATTATCTTTATAAAAATAATGATTCTGGAGACCCTTCCCCCTTTACTATAAACTCATTCGCTAAGCCTACTTATTACAATCCTCCAGCTGATTGCGGTCTATCAACACCAGACCAAACGGATTGGAATTTGCCACATCAAGCACAAGCATGTCAATTCATCGCCAAATTAGAGAATGCTTCAGAATTATATTATGCAGCAATTGATAATACGACTGACTGTAGCTATTACACTGTTATTGGCAATACTGAAGTTACACTTTCTACTGACTTAGATTATGGAAAGTGCATATCTTATCAAGATGCAATTGCAATATTTAACTCTTTGCAAATTGAAAGCAGCAAATGACTTAGGCTCATTAAAGTAAACGCAGTACGTTATTTTGTTAAATATTTTTTATACCAGAATCCCCAAACTTCTCACCATAAAGAGAAGAATTAGTAGAACGTATATAAGACGGTTAGATTGTCGAATCAGGCTAAATCGCTATTCATGTGGCATTTTTTCCATTTCTTTCCCGATCCACACCAACACGGATCATTTCTTCCAAGTTTTGCCTTCTCATTTTGTACAGGAAGTTGCTTAACATCTTCTTTTTTCGCTTTCTCCTTAATTGCAGCTTCACTCAATTCAGTTGCTGGTGCATTTTCATGAATGTGTAAATGATGATGTGAATTATCAGCTGCAGTTTGGACTTGGACTTTAAAAATTCTGTGAACGATATCATCATCAATTGAAAAAACAAGTTTTTCAAATAATCTAAACCCTTCATTCTTATATTCCACCAACGGATCTTTCTGCGCATAACCGCGAAGTCCAATGCCTTGACGTAAATTATCCATAACATCCAGATGATTCATCCATAATGTATCGATAACGCTCAACGATACACTCTTCTCAATTTGCTGACTCAATGCTTCGCCAAACTGTTCGGTTCGTTTTTTATAGACATCAATTGCCAAGTCATTAAGGAAATCAATCTTTTGTTCGTTCGACTGCCGTTGTTCAAGTTGTTTCACTAATTGTTCTTGAGATGCCTGATCAAACGGAATAATAGTTTGTAATCCACTGATTATTTTCTCATTTCCAGTTGACTCGCCTGCAGCTTCTGCTTGCGCCAGCATGACAAGAGAGGTAATACTTTGTTTTACTTTTTCCAAAAGCTCCTCGCGAATTAATTGTGCATCCTCTACTTTTAATAATTTTCGACGTCTGGCATAAATGATTTCACGTTGCTTATTCAGCACATCATCATATTCCACCAAATGTTTTCGATTATCAAAATAAAATCCTTCGACTTTTACCTGTGCATTTTGAATCGCACCCGAAACTAAAGGATGCGTTAATGGCACATCTTCCGGCATATTAAATCTGGTCATAATGCCGGCTATTTTATCACCGCCAAATAATCGCATAATATCATCATCAAGACTCACAAAAAATTGCGATCTTCCAGGATCTCCTTGACGACCAGATCGGCCGCGCAACTGATTATCAATACGCCGCGACTCATGTCGTTCAGTACCAATAACGTAGAGGCCCCCCAATCTCACCACTTCATCATGTTCTTTTTGCCACTTGGTCATTGGTAATTTTTCGTTTGTCATTTCGGGAGCTGCACCTCCCAAAATGATATCCACGCCACGTCCTGCCATATTCGTCGCAACTGTCACTGCGCCTTTTCTTCCTGCTTGAGCGATAATTTCGGCTTCTCGTAAATGATTCTTTGCATTTAAGACTTCGTGAGGAATTTTTTTCCGTTTCAAAAGTTCGGAAATGATTTCGTTTTTATCAATCGATGTGGTACCAATCAGAATTGGTTGATCTGTTTTATGAATTTTCTCAATTTCGACTGCAACAGCAGAATATTTCGCTCGACCTGTCTTATAGATCACATCAGTACTATCCTCACGCTTGATTGGATTATGGGTCGGAATAACTACTACATCGAGCTTATAAATTTTATGAAATTCCTCAGCTTCGGTGACAGCAGTTCCGGTCATTCCTGCTAGTTTTTCATATAAACGGAAATAATTCTGTAGAGAAACTGTCGCGAGAGTTTTGGATTCTCTCTGAATTGGCACATTCTCTTTCGCTTCGATAGCTTGATGAATTCCTTCCGATAGCCGTCGTCCGACCATCAACCTTCCGGTAAATTCATCAACTAAAATAACTTCATTATCACGGACAATATAATCTTTTTCTTTTTGAAAAAGTGTTCGAGCTTTCAACGCAGCTTCTAAATGATAGACAGTGTCAAAATCAGTTTCATAGATATTCTGAATTCCGTAGAGCTTCTCAATTTTCCCAATCCCATGATCTGTTAAATGTGCAGTCCGTAATTTCTCATCAACCTTATAATCCGTATTAGGCACTAATTTTTCAATCAATTGTGCATATTCATAATATCTTTGTGAAGGTGCTTCATCAGGAGCTGAAATAATATGTGGTGTTCTCGCTTCATCAATAAGAACCGAGTCAACTTCATCGACAATGGCATAATAATTACTTCGCTGGTTCACTTGACTGATGTCTTGTGCCATATTATCGCGCAAATAATCAAAGCCGAATTCTGAATTAATCCCATACACGACATCACATAGATATGCTTCTTTACGTGTTATTGGTTTCAGATGAACAAGTCGTGGTTCATTTTTTAATGCTTCGTTCACAAATGTTGGATCATATTGAAATGATTGTTCGCTGATAATTGATGCAACAGTAATTCCTAAGAAATCAAACACAGGACCCATCCAGCCAGCATCTCGTCGAGCTAAATAATCATTCACTGTCACTAAATGCACACCTTTTCCTGTCAATGCATGCAAATATAATGCAGGAATAGCTGACAAAGTTTTTCCTTCTCCGGTTTTTTGCTCAGCTATTTTCCCTCGTGATAATACAGTGGCTGCTAACAGCTGAACATCGTAATGGGATATACCAATAGTCCGCCGAGCTGCCTCACGTACTAAAGCAAATGCTTCTGGCAAAAGAGATTCAAGCGATTGACCATTCGCAACGCGATCTTTTAGTTCTTGCGTTTTTTTGGGAAAATCTTTATCTTTGAGTTTCTTTATTTTTTCTCCAAAGGAGTTAATTTCGACGATAACCGATTGCAGTCGCTTTAATTCACGATCATTAGAATCAAAATATTTATTGAGGACTGAAAACATATAATTAAGGGTTAATTGTTGTCGTCATTGCGAGACCACGAAGTGGCGAAGCAATCTATTTCAAGAGACAAGAATGTTCTTATTCTAGCACAAATTACTATATTTTGGAGCTTATTTTCGCTTTACCAATATATTGCTGCAACACTTCTGGAATGAGTACGATTCCATCTGCTTGTTGGTAATTTTCTAAGATAGCAATGATTGGTCGATTCATCGAAAATGCTGTCCCGTTTAAGACTTGTAAATATTTTTTTTCTTTTCCATCTGTATATTTCATATTCAATCGTCGTGATTGAAAATCAGTCACCGTAGACGTTGACGTAACTTCACGATAGCGTTCTTGCGAAGGAATCCAGGCTTCAATATCATATTTACGCGCAGCATTAAATCCTAAATCACCCGTGCAAATGCCCACGACTTGATATGGAATATTCAGCATTTGGAAAAACTTTTCTTCGAGAGAGAGCAAATATTCGTGCTCTTTATCATCTTCACCTTCTGCCACGAACGACACCATCTCAACTTTATTAAACTGATGCACGCGAAAAATACCTTTAGTGTCTTTTCCATAACTACCTGACTCACGTCTGAATGATGAAGAAAAGCCAACATAGCGTTTCGGCAATTCTTCTAACTTTAAAGTGTCATTCATATGCAGAGGAACAATTGATTGCTCTGCAGTCCCAACTAAATACAAATCATCTTGTGCAATTCCATAAATATTTTCTGCCTCTCCCATGGCTGTATAACCTAACCCATCCATAATTTCTTTTTTAATTAGCGTAGGTGGAACGACAGGGATAAATCCTTCTTTTAGTAATGTGTCAAAAGCCAATTGACGCAAAGCAAATTCGAGCAAGGCACCATCACCTTTTAAATAATTAAATCGTGATCCACTGATTTCAGCTGCTTTTTTAACATCAATGATATCCAATGCTTCTCCTAATTCCAGATGATCTTTCGCTGGAAAATCAAAGATTCGAGGTGTGCCAACTTTTCGTAAGACTTCATTTTCGCTATCATCCTTCCCGACTTTCACATCTGATTTGGCTGGATTCGGAATTGTCAGCATAATTGTGTCGAGTTCGTTTTTTAAACTATTTCGTGCGGCTTCTTTGCTATCTAATTGTGTTTTTATCTCTTTTCCTTTTTCAATATCTCTATTTTTCGCAGCAACATTTTTCTCTTCTTGCAGTTTTTGTACTTCCGCAGCAATTTCGCGAAGTTTCCTATCGATTTCTAAAAGATGCCCAATATGGACAGCAACACCTTTATTTTTTGCAGCTATTTCAACTTCTTCCGGATGTTCACGAATATATTTAATGTCTAACATGTAATGGGATTATATCTTTTTTTCAGATGAGGGTCAAACTCAAACTACAGAATTTCCAATCATAACATAATGAATCATTGATCAACTGGAATTTCATTGTAAATTGAGACTTAAAAATTACTTAGAAGCGGTCTTTTTACTTGCAGCTTTTTTTACTACTGGTTTCTTCTCAACTGCCGCTTTTGCTTCTTTTTTCGCTGTACCTTCGGTTTTTGGTAATAATTTGGACAGACTTGATTTCAAACGAGCCGCTTTATTTTTATGAATGATGTGCTGTTTGGCTGCTCGATCAAGTGAACTAAATGCTTCTCCAACTGCTTTTTCGGTTGGTTTCGCTTTCGCTGCTTTTAGCAATGAACGATACGTACTACGAATACGACTGTTTTGCAGCGCTCGTTTTTTATCCTGTTTCATTTTCTTCTTTGCGTGTTTTAAGACTGGCATGAGTGTATTTTAGCATGCTATACTTGAATTTACAAGAAACAAGCTCAAATTGTCATTTTGGTGTTCTTGTCATCTCGAGCGACTGAAAGGAGTCGAGAGATCTTTACAACAGAACCTGTTTGTTGAAGAGATTCCTCGATTTCGCTTCCCCACAAGGGGACCAGTTATGAGATGTCGCGCTTCACTCGGAATGACAACGAGATCCGTAATGACAACAGTAATATATGACTGATCTATTTAAAAAAGGTCTTGACCTTCTTCTCAAACGCCAAACTAATATTCTTTCTGCCGCGTTTGTCATCATGTCGACAGTTATTTTGTCGCAAGTACTAGGACTGATCCGTCAACGTCTTTTAGTGGCAATTTTTGGTCCTACCAATGATCTTGGAGTCTATTATGCAGCTTCAACATTGCCAAATTTTCTCTTCCAAGTTGTCATCGCTGTCGCTATTTCAAGTGCATTTATTCCTGTTTTTGCTGAATATATAGCAAATAATCAAAAGAAAGAAGCTGACCATGTTGCTTCGAGTTTACTCACAATTGGTTTGTCGTTTTTTGCTCTATTTTCAATAGTACTGGCAATCTTTGCGCCATTTTTCTTACAAATTCTCAACCTCGGCTCGGGATTCAGTCCTGATCAAATGGGACTAATGGTTAATTTAATGCGCATTCTGCTTATCGCCCAACTCTTTTTCATCCTTGGCATGTTTTTTACTGCAGTGTTACAAACCTACAACCATTTTCTCGTTCCAGGCATTGCTGCAGCACTATATAACCTAGGCATCATCCTTGGTATTCTAACACTAACGAAATATGGCATGTATGCGCCTACTATTGGCAATGTGATTGGCGCACTTTTTTTCGTTGCTATGCAAATCCCAATGCTTTTAAAAGTTGGTTTCCATTTCAAAATAAATTTCGACTTTCGCCAGCCAGGTGTTCGGAAAGTATTTTCTCTCATGTGGCCAAGATCTTTGGCAAATATTGTGTTTAATATTTCGAGCGTTCTAACAGTCAGTCTTATTTCTTTTCTTCCTATGGCTGGTCGAAATTATGTCATTTTTGATTTAGCACAAACACTTGCGTTTGCGCCTATCATGTTATTTGGTCAATCGATCGCCCAAGCTGCATTTCCTATCTTAGCTCGCGAAAGAAATAATATGGAAGAGTTCCGCTCCACATTCATGACGAGCTTCAATCAAATGCTCTATCTCGTGTTACCAATCTCTGTGCTGCTTCTTGTCTTACGGATTCCGCTTGTTCGTCTCGTCTATGGTGGATCATTGCTTTTCGACTGGAACGCAACAGTCTTAACTGGCAGAACACTCATGTTTTTCAGTTTTTGTATTTTTTCTGAAAGTTTGAAAGCTTTAATCGCTCGTGGATTTTATGCACTACATAACACGAAGATCTTGCTTATTGTCGGAAGTCTAAGTACGTTATTGATGCTCGGGTTGTCGGCATTTTTTATCATTATTGAGAAGCAAGGAGTCATAAGTATTGCGATGTCATATGCAATTGCAAGTGTCATTGAACTTACAATATTATTTATCATTCTGGATATAAAAGTTGGCGGATTTAATAAGCAATTACTCGTTTCCTCATGGACGAAAATATTTATTGCAAGCTTTTTTACTGCCTTTGCATTGTATATTCCTATTAAACTACTCGACCAACTCGTGTTCGATACGACGAAAACAGTCAACCTCATCCTCTTGACAGGTATTTCAAGTGTAATTGGCGCGAGCATTTATCTTTTCCTTACTTGGTTACTCAATGTGAAAGAAGCGATGACATATGTACTTATGTTCAAGCGCTTAGGAAATTGGCGAGAAGTAATGAGTAAACAGCCAGAGGTCATCGAAGGAACGAAGTTTTAAAACCTTTGTCATCCTGGACTTGCGCCGCTTCCGAGAAGCACCACTTCCGCGAGGCGCCACCACAAAGTGGGTAGTCCCTTTATGGGGAAAGTACTCTTGGGGTGCTAGTACCCTTGGGGTGATCCAGGATCCAGTGTTCTTTGACTTCTGGAATGACACCAAGAAATTTAAATAATGACTAAAAATCCAAATACAATTGTCATCATTGATAATGGCTCACAAACTGCTCATCTCATCGGCCGCCGCTTACATCAACTTGGTATCCAAACACAATATACTGATCCTCACGAAGCATTAAAAACTATCAAAGAAACGCAAGCCAAAGGCATTATTCTCTCAGGCGGCCCATCAAGTGTCTATGAAGAAGGTGCGCCTACAGTTGCAAAAGAACTTTTCGAGCTCAATATTCCCATGCTGGGTATTTGTTATGGTTGGCAATTGATGTCATATCTTTTGGGTGGGAAAGTCGAATTAAGTGATGCAGAATATGGACAAGAAACATTACAAATCGCTAAACCTGAAGCAATACTTGCTTCTCTTCCCCAAAAAATGCATATCATTATGTCACATGGCGACACAGTGACCAAATTGCCACCAGACTTCGTCATTTTGGGTTCAACTAAACGAGTCAGATTTGCTGCTGTCAGGCATACTTCTAAGCCATTATTTGGGATCCAATTCCATCCCGAAGCATTTCATACTGAAAACGGCATGACTGTATTACAAAATTTCGTAGAAACGATTTGTGGGCTTCAGCTTAATCCACTGCCGATAGAGCCAAAAGAAATAATTCAACAAATTAAAGAACAAGTTGGTGATAAAAAAGTTATTTGTGCAGTATCAGGCGGCGTGGACTCAACTGTCGCAGCATTTCTCATTGGCAAAGCGATTGGTAAAAACCTCATTCCTGTTTACGTTGATAGCGGCTTAATGCGTCCTGGAACCACGGAAATTGTCAAATATATTTTTTCAAAATTAATAAAAGCTGATTTAATAGTCGCAAATGAACGTTCAAGATTTTTACATGCACTCAAAGGCGTTACTGATCCGGAAATCAAGCGCAAAACCATCGGCAAACTCTATATCGATATCTTTAAAGAAATTGCCAAAAAACATACCAATGTGGCCTTCCTCGGTCAAGGAACGATTTATTCTGACGTCATTGAGTCAAAAGGCTCGAAAGGCGCATCACTTATCAAGTCACATCACAATGTCGGAGGTTTACCTAAAGATTTAGGTTTAGATTTAGTCGAACCATTGAGAAGTTATTATAAAGATCAAGTGAGAGAAATTGGCAGACTTGCAGGCCTTCCCGAAGATATCGTGATGCAGCAGCCCTTCCCAGGCCCTGGTTATGCAGTAAGAATCCGCGGTGAAGTCACAGAAGAACGACTCGAACAAGTACAGAAAGCAGATAAAATCGTGATTGATGAGATGAAAAAAGCCGGACTCTATGAACAAATGTTTCAATGTTTCGCTGTGATGACAGGTGCCTACAGTACAGCCGTGAAAGGCGACGCCAGAGCCTTCGCTGAAGTTGTCGCCATTCGCGCCTACACATCCTCTGATGTCATGACCTCCCAACCAGCTGATCTCCCCTTCGAAGTGCTCAAATCATTAATCTCTCGCATTGTGAACGAAGTACCAAAAGTTTCTCGAGTAGTGTTAGACGTGACTCCTAAGCCTCCTGCTACGATGGAGTGGGAATAAATAAAAATTTTATTTGACTTCTGGACAAAATACTGATAAAAAGTAACTGAAGGGTAAGAAAAAATGAAAAAAAGTATTAAAGAATTAGAAGAAGAGCTAAAGAAAAAAACAGGTGAAGATAAATTACCTATTGGCGGACTCGAAGGTATAAAAAATACCTTTGATTCAAAATTATTTCTAAAATTAGCTAAAGAGATGCAAAGGATATTTGCTGAAGATGAGCATAATACAAATATTGGTTTCAAGCCTAGATGACGAGTTTCAGAATTTACATAAAAGGCATCTATTAATCGATACAAATTTTTTAATTGACGCATTCAAGTATCCTACACAATTTAACGAGCTATTACTGTATTTTGAACGTAAAGGTTTCACTTTGGTGAGCATACAAGCAACACTAGTTGAATTCGCAAAAGGAAGTAAAAGCATAGAGGATTTCTCTAAAAAAATTACTTATTATAACAATATCATAAATAGAATTCTCCCCCTGGATCCACAAATTCATGAGAATGTATCAGACATAATAAAAGTTTTACTTAAAAAAGGAGGACAATTAAGTTATACTGACTGCTTATTATTGGGAACAACTATGAAGTATAAAGACAGTATTTATCTTTTAACAAAAGATAGGTCTGATGTTCCAATCAGTATATTCAATGTATCTGCAAGTATTATGATCGAGACCCAAGACAATAACTGTACTTTCAATATCTATGAATATAGAGAAGAGAAATATGAAAATATTTTGAAAAAAAGAATTGAAGATACAAACGCAAGCGATATTCCCTTTTAATGACATTCCTTCATTTTGCACTAAAAAACCCGCTTTCGCGAGTTCTTAACTGTACATTCTACATTTTCAATTGTACATTCCGTTAATAATCCATTCCGCCCATACCTGGCATACCCATTCCACCACCAGCTGATGGCATTGCAGGTTTAGGTTCTGGAATATCGGTTACAAGTGCTTCAGTCGTCAGAATCATCATTCCCACACTGGCTGCATTTTGTACAGCTGTTCGAGTCACTTTGGCTGGATCGACAATACCAGCTGCAATCATCGAACCAAATTCCATGGTCATGACATTAAAACCATAATCAACAGTCTTGGAATTCTCTTCGACTGATCGAAGTACCCAGCCTTCATCTGCACCAGCATTTTTGGCAATCTTTCTGATTGGCTCAGCCAATGCTTCATATAGAATATTTACTCCAGCTTTTTCATCTTCTAATTTCAACGTTTCTTTTAACTTCAACAGCACTTTTCGAATTTTAAGCAGTGTCACGCCGCCACCTGGTACAATTCCTTCTTCCAAAGCTGCTTTGGTTGCTGCGACAGCATCATTCACACGTTCTTTCCGTTCTTTCATTTCGATTTCTGTTGCTGCGCCGACATTAATTACTGCAACGCCGCCAGTTAATTTCGCCAAACGTTCTTGCAATTTTTCTTTATCAAAATCACTGGTTGAAGTCTCAATATTTCGACGAACTTGTGATACACGAGCTGTTAATTTGGCTTTATCACCTTTTCCACCGATAATTCTGGTACTTTCTTTATCAGCCCATACTTTATCTGCTCGTCCACAATCTTCAATCGTCACTGAATCGAATTTTCGACCTGTATCTTCTGATATAACTGTTCCGCCGGTAAGAATCGCAATATCTTCGAGCATTTCTTTCCTGCGATCTCCAAATCCAGGAGCTTTGACAGCAATCGTATTAAATGTGCCTTTGAGCTTATTAACAACTAAGACTGCGAGAGCTTCTCCATCAATATCATCAGCAATGATGACTAAATTTTTGGAAACTTTGACGAGACTTTCAAGGAAAGGTAATAAATCTTGAATAGAAGAAATCTTTTTATCAGTAATGAGGATATATGGATTTTCAATTTCTGCTTCCATTTTGTCAGAATTAGTCACAAAATATGGCGAGGCATAACCTTTATCAAATTCCATTCCTTCTTTATATTCCACTGATAATTCAAGTCCGCGGCCTTCTTCAACAGTGACCACGCCATCTTTCCCTACTTTTTCAAGAGCTGCTGCGATAAGTGTACCTATTTGTTCATTTTGTGCGGAAATTGTGGCGACTTTCGTCACATCTTGTTCTTTTACTTGTTTGGCTAATTTCTTTACTTCTGCCACAACTGCTTCAACACCTTTTTCCATTCCAGTTTTCAAAATCATTGGATTTGCACCTGAAGTGACTGCTTGGAAACCTCTGTTAACAATTGCTTGAGCCAATACTGTAGCAGTTGTGGTTCCATCACCTGCTACATCATTGGTTTTACTTGATGCTTCTTTGACGAGCTGTGCGCCCATATTTTCAAATGGATCTTGTAGTTCAATTTCCTTAGCTACAGTCACGCCATCGTGGATGACATTTGGAGCTCCCCACTTTTTATCTAAACCAACATTGCGGCCTTTCGGACCAAGGGTAGTCGATACAGCATCAGCTAGCTGATTAACGCCTGATTTTAGTTTTTTTCTGGCTTCCTCGCCATAGATAATTTGTTTTGCCATATGTTTGAAATTATAGATTACAAGTTATAAATTATAAATTAATAAAATCTTTCAACTTATAATTTATACTTTATAATTTGTAACTATTCGACGATCGCTAGTATATCTTTTTCTTCAACTAACATCCATTCTTCATTATTTACTTTAATTTCATTGCCACCCCATTTTTTATACATGACTTTTTGGCCGACTTTGACAGTCATGGGACGAATCTCACCTTTGGGAGCAACGTGTCCTTTGCCAATTGCCATGATTTCACCCACTTGTGGTTTTTCTTTCGCACTGTCCGGTAATATGATTCCGCCAGCTGTTTTATTATCTGCCTGAATTGGTCGGATTAAAACATTATCGAATAATGGTTGAATTTTACTTTTGCTTGTCATAATAACCTAAAGGAGAGCAAATCGCACTCTCTTAAACTGATTGCTAATTTATACACTAGAAGTAAAAAACTGTCAATACCTTATAGTATAAAGGGGCTATGGATCTTTTTTACTTGACACTGCTTTATTTCTTCTATACGATGAATGTAGCTGCCCAAAATGCAGTGTTCTCATATGGGGAAACAAAGCGGAAAACGTTTATTATTGATTGGATTTATTGTTGTTTTATTAATTGCTATTCCACTCACACTGTATATTTTGAAGCAACAAAGTAATACAGCTTCCCATGCACAAAAATCAACGAAATTATCCTTTACGCCCACATCCACAGCAGCAGCACCTATTTCAGCTAATGTCGGAGGCTCTATTCCCTTACAAATAAATGTCGATCCTGGTGTCAATCTGGTTTCATTTGTAAAACTGGTCATTTCTTATGATCCGACGAAATTACAAGCAACTGGATCAGGAGCCTTTGTGCCAAATAGTGCTGCATTCCCAACAATCCTTGAAGGACCTGTGTATTCGGCAGGAAAAGTTGCTGTCACCTTATCAATCGGCGCTGATCCAACTAAGGCAATTCAATCCCCAGTGACAGCCGGCACACTTACCTTTACTGCACTTGATACAACTGATCCGGCAAATCCAACCCAAGTAACCTATGTCACCACAACTACGACAGATACGCAAGTATTATCCACTGGTTCAACCGATCAAGCAAGCGAAAATGTCTTATCTACTTCTACACCAGCATTTATTGCCATTGCTGGCACGTCGACGGTAACACCAACCCTTACACCAACACCCACAGGATCAGTACAACCAACTGACACCCCAACTCCCACGACAGCTCCTACTGCAACTCCTACCACTGCACAAGGACAACCAACAGCAACCACAGCTCCTACAGCTGTGCCAACTGTCGCAGCAGTAGATACTCCAACTACTGCTCCAGTTGTCGTGGTACCTCCAACAACAGCCCCTGTGATTCCTACAGCAACAATAGCTGCGACTGGATCAACTGATATTGCATTTGGCGCAGGAGCAATCTTAACAGCACTTACAGTCATCGGAGCAATTATATTCTTCGTACTGTAATAATCTCAAATCTTAGATCTCAAATGTCAAAACTATATTTAAATCTCAAATATATCCTATTTAAGATATCTATTGAGATTTGAGATCTTCTAATTATTTTCTATCAGATTAAACAGTGCTTCCTGAGGTAAATTCACTTTTCCAGTTGAAATCATTCGCTTCTTTCCCTTTTTCTGTGCTTCCAATAATTTATCTTTTCTTGTTCTATCTCCACCTGACATTTTCGCTAACACATCTTTTCGATATGGTGGAATCTCTTCTCGTGCAATGATAGTTCCATTCACTACAGCTTGAATAATTTGGCGAAATTGTTGACGGTCTAAGGAGTCTTTCAACTTAGCAGCCTTCTCCCGACCAAGCGCAATCGCATCTTCTCGATAAATCAATTCTGATAATACATCAATGACATTATCATTAATCTTCACGTCAACAGAAACTAAATCCGCTACTCGATAATCTGCTACTTCATAATCAATGCTGGCATAACCAGATGTCACTGACTTTAACTCGGCAGACAATCCTCTTATAAACATAGTATATGGCAATTCATAGGTGAGTGTGGCGTATGTATCATGATATGCCAGATCAATCATATTCCCTTTTCGTTTTTGGCACACAGTCATCACATTTCCGACATATGCTACTGGCACATAAATCGTTAGTAACATGTATGGCTCTCTCATTTGACCATCTGGCTCTTTTTCATACAATACTTGTGGCATGGTTAACAGAAGGTCTAAATTAAACTCTTGCTGTAATCGTTCTTTCACTATCTCGGCATGCAATAAACCTAAAAAGCCAACCCGAAACCCGCTTCCTAAGTAAGCAGAATAATCTTCAGTATACGTTAATGCAGTGTCATTCAAAGTTAACTTCCCCAATGATTCACGAAGTTTGGCAAAATCCGATGCTTCTTTTGGAAACATTCCAAAAAAGATCATCGGCTTGGGTATAGTATACCCGGTCAAAGCTTCAACTATAACTCCTTTGTCGTCTTCCGCGAACTTTTCACTTTTCACTTTAAACTTTTCACTTATAATCGTGTCTCCCACGCGGCATTGACGAATATCTTTAATACCGGTAATTACATATCCTATTTCTCCAGCTCCCAAAGTATCGGAAGCTTGTAAAAATGGATTAAAAAATCCGACTTCAGTCACTGTCGTCTTAGCGTTATTTTGAAACATTTGAATTTGATCATCTTTTTTGAGTAATCCATCAATTACTTTAATATACGCAATCACTCCTCGATATTCGTCATATACTGCGTCAAAGATTAAAGCACGAAGTGGTTTCTCACTATCTCCTCGTGGACTAGGAAGCGTAGTGACAATTTTCTCAAGCAAAAGAGGCACATTCTCGCCAGTTTTGGCAGAAATAAAAATGATTTCTTCTTCTGTAAATCCGAAGACTGAAATAAGTTCTTTGACAACTGCTGCTGTCTGTGCATTCGGTAAATCGATTTTATTAATGACTGGAATCATGACGAGATTTTGTTTTCTCGCCTCATGAAAATGTGCAACAGTTTGGGCTTGGATGCCTTGGGTTGCGTCAACTAATAACACTGCTCCTTCACAAGCTGCTAATGTTCGTGACACTTCATAGGAAAAATCAACATGTCCAGGAGTATCGATCAGATTCAGCACGTATTCTGCATCTGTAAATCCTAAATCCGAATTTCTAATTTCTAAACCGTTTTGATTATTGCTATTTTGCAGTTGTGATTTATTTAGGGTTTGGAAATTAGAATTTGGAATTTCCGTATGGTATTTCATCCTAACCGGCGCAAGTTTAATCGTAATCCCTCGTTTCTTACTAATCACATTCATGTCGAGAAACTGCTCCCCCAATTTATCTTTCTCAATAGTATGAGTAATCTCAAGAAATCTATCAGATAGAGTTGACTTACCATGGTCCACATGAGCAATAATAGCGAAATTCCGAATGAATCTTTGATCTATCATGCCTCACATTGTACTTGATTTCCACTTGTAAGGCAAAAAACTTTGTCAAAAGAGAGTTCCAAAGAATAAAAGTCTAGTATATAATATAGCTTATGCAAAAGTTACAAATATTTCTTGGTCTCATCTTATTCTTGGCAATTGGCTCTATTTTTTACTTTACCCAAGCCTCACAAAAATCAGGACTTATCGGTATTTCGCCTACTCCTACCATTGATCTCAATCAACCCTTCCAACTTATCAGTCCAGCAGCCAATGCACAACAGCAGCAGCAACAAACTCAGCAAGTTCAAGGTGATCAGACACAGGCAAGTCAGCAGCAAAATGTAGCACCTCCTGCCCAAGAACAAAGTCCGCAACAACCCTTAGCAGCGAGTATTTCCGCTGTCATTAAGACTTCCAAAGGTGATATCGATATAAGCCTAGATGTGCAGAATGCGCCAAACACTGTCAGAAATTTTATGGATAAAGCTCAAAGTAATTTTTATAACAATCTAATCTTCCATCGCGTCGAGGATTGGGTCATCCAAGGCGGTGATCCCAACGGAGATGGCACAGGCGGCGGCCAAATAGCAGCCGAAAAAACATCTGCGCCTTTTGTCGTTGGCTCAGTAGGTATAGCGCGCGGATCTGATCCGACAATTAATAACGCTTCACAGTTTTTCATTACGAAAACAGCTGCCGATTGGCTCGATGGCCAATATACCAATTTCGGCATCGTTACAAGCGGCATGGATGTGGTAAATAAAATTGCTATCGGAGATAAAATTCTCAGCATCACCATTAATTCTTCGAATGGAGTCCAATCCGAAGGTGGTCTAAACGAGACGCCTTAATCACCTAATCGATTATATTTTATCCTTCTACGCGGCTGAGAAGGAGGAGGAGACGTTTCGATGACAATTCTTCGAGGCGCTTCACTTAAATTTGTCAGCATATTCGTATATAAAGCATGTGGATATCCTGTTTCGTTTTCTGATCCCGTAAATCGAGGAATATGAATGCTTACTGCATCAAGTTCTTTAAAATGTGGTTGGTAGTGATTGATTTTTGTAATGAGATTAATCGGCGGCAGTCCGCTTTGCTTATCTACAACATCATTAAGAAATATAATAAGCGAACCTTCTGGAATTCTCCCCGTGGCAAGATTACCCACTTGACCATCCGTAATCGAATTGAGGATTTCTCTTCCCCTTGCAACAGCTTGCGCATATACAGGGGGTAAATGATTCCCATGGCTGCCATTCCAAAATTCCAGTTCTGATGCTCCAGTAAGAGATATCTTTTCAGGATCTTGAGCTACTACTTTTTTGAGTAAATCTATTAAAGCTGCATTGGATGGTAAATTACTAATTGCTTTTGCGGCAAATCTTTCTTGACTTTCTGGATCTCTCACAGTTTTCATTGACGCTTGCATGTGGACATATGAAGATTTTCTTTCAATGACACGTTCGAAGTTATAAGGAAGCACCACACCCTCATAATCAACGAGGAGAAATAAATGAGGATAGATAGTAGCTAGCTGTTGAAATTTAGCTAAGATTTCTCCTTTTATTTGTACATTTTCGGTTTCTTTCGGAATACTAATTCCGTCAATCATTTCTACCATAGCCCATATTATAAACCAAACTTACTTATATGAGTAGTTTTTATAGATTTAAGAACAAAACACAATTTACCAGCGGAAACTTGCGAAGGCTTTATTGGCGTCAGCTTGGCGTTGCATCATATCACGTTTCTTAATAGCTTCACCCTGATTTTGGGCTGCATCGATTAACTCTTGCGCTAATTTACCAGAAAATGATTTAAATTCAGCATTTGGTCGTTTCGCTGCTGCTTCGAGAATCCAACGCACAGCAAGTGAAACCTTTCGTTCATTGCGAACTTCAACTGGCACCTGGTAAGACGCTCCACCGACTCGACGAGCTTTTACTTCGACTTTTGGTCCAATTGTTTGAAGAGCTTTTTCAAATACTTCCAACGGTTCAAGACCTTGTTCTTTAATTTTCTCAAATGCTTGATAGACAATCCGTTGTGCCACGGTTTTTTTACCGTCTTTCATCAAACAGTTAGTAAATTTAGCTACCATAACATTGTTATAGAGAAAATCTGGTTGTGCTTTTCGTTTTGCTACTTTTTTATGTCTCATATGATTACTAATTATAAATTACAGATTATAAATTCGATTTCTTTTCAACTTATAATTCATAATCTATAACTTATAACTTCTCCTACGCTGCCTTAGCTTGTGGCATTTTGGCGCCATATTTACTTCGTGATGTTTTCCGATCAACTACGCCGGCTAAATCAAATTTCCCGCGAACAATATGATATTTCACACCTGGTAAATCTTTCACACGACCACCGCGAATCAATACAATACCATGCTCAGAAAGTGAATGACCTACCCCTTGAATATATGCAGTAACTTCACTTTTATTTGACAATTTCACACGAGCAACTTTTCGCAAGGCTGAATTTGGCTTCTTAGGTGTCATTGTTTTGACCAAAGTGACCACTCCCCGTTTCTGTGGAGAATTTAAATCTGAATACGAACGGTCTTTGGCATTAAATAAGCGGCGAAGCCCAGTAGCTCGTACTTTCTTTATTTTTTGTTTTCTGCCATGTCTGGCAAGTTGTGATAAAGTTGGCATAAATATAATTTAAAATGTAAAGTTAAAAAGGAAAAGTTCTCAGAATCTTTCATGATTTTAAACTTAGCACTTTTAATTTTTAACTTGAGTATTATACCATTAAATGGCTTGGGCTGCTACTTCAGGAATGCCTGTATCTGAATACGCTTTCCCATCGACTGGAATCAGTCGGCCGATAATGACATTTTCTTTCAGACCAATCAAGAAATCTTCTCGTCCTTCAAGCGCAGCTTCTGTTAAGACTTTGGTGGTTTCTTGGAAGGATGCAGCTGATAACCATGAATCTGAGAATAATGCACCCTTGGTAATACCTAAAACGATTTGTCGACCAGTAACTGGATTGCCACCTTCAGACAGAATCTCACCATTAATTTCTTCAAATCGTGTTTTTGAGACGAAATCTCCTGGAATAAGTGCAGAATCACCTACTGAATCGATCATAACTTTGTCAGACATCTTGCGTAAAATGACTTCAAAATGCTTATCATTGATTAAAATACCTTGTGATTCGTACACTTTTTGCGCTTCAGTGATAATATAGTTTTGTGTCATTGCTAATCCACCGATTTTCAGTACTTCTTTTGGATCGAGATATCCTTCAGCGAGTGGTGTGCCTGCATTGATATCATCCCCCTCTGATACTGCGAGTGTTGCAGCCAAAGGCACGAAGTATTCTTGGACCTCAACTGGTTTAATCTTCGTATTTTTCACTTGAATCATGTAGCCTTCATCGGTTTTTTCAATGCCGACTCGTCCACTAATTTCACTTACTGGCGCTAAGTTCTTCGGTGTACGCATTTCAAATAACTCTTCAACTCTTGGCAATCCTTGCGTCACGTCTGACATAACAATACCTCCGAAATGCTTGACTTTCATCGTTAACTGTGTGCCTGGTTCTCCAATACTTTGAGCTGCAACAACACCAACTGGAACGCCCATCTCTACATTCTTCTTCGTTGAGAAATCCCAACCATAGCATGTCACACAAATGCCATAGGCTAATTTACAAGAAAGTGGTGAACGAACAGTTACTTCTTGCACTTCAGCGTCAATGATTTCTTTCAGGACATCTTCATCAATTTCTGTTCCAGCTTTGGCAATAATTTTTCTTGTTTTAGTCACTGCGTCCGTCGCTAAGAAACGACCAATAATACGATCAGCAAATGGCATAGTGCGATCCTTATCATCAGTTGTAATCAAAATACCCTCTGTTGTGCCACAGTCTTGTTTCATGACAATCACGTCATGTGAAACATCCACTAAACGACGAGTCAAATATCCTGCGTTGGCTGTTTTCAAAGCACCATCGGTTAATCCTTTTCGAGATCCTCTAGTTGAAGCCACATACTCAAACACTGACAATCCTTCTCGGAAGTTGGATTTAATTGGCAATTCAACAATTTTCCCTGTTGGATCAAGAATAAGTCCACGAATAGCCGAAAGCTGTTTCAACTGTTCAATACCTGCACGGGTTCCACCTGATGCAATCATGGTTCGGATCACATTAGTTGGTTTCAAATTCTTACAGGTTAAATCAGCTAACTTGTCAGTCA
>Ga0070679_100001535_pt1 | contig 20590 bp, 22 predicted proteins | sample KBSC63BmetaG_FD_65652 | JGI IMG/M metagenome (GOLD analysis project Ga0070679, IMG submission 65652) | Corn rhizosphere microbial communities from Kellogg Biological Station, Michigan, USA - KBS C6-3B metaG | ecosystem: Host-associated > Plants > Roots > Rhizosphere | place: USA: Michigan... | reverse complement strand
GACCGACAACCCGACGCGCACCGTCGCCAACGTGCGCATGCACTTCAAGGATCACGGCGGCAACATGGGCACGACCGGGTCGGTGTCCTTCCTGTTCCAGAAGATGGGCGTGTTCCGGCTTCCGCCCGAGGGGCTCGACCTCGAAGCGCTCGAGCTCGACCTCATCGATCACGGGCTCGAGGAGATGGGCGAGTCGACCGGCGACAAGGGCGAGAAGCAGATCGTCATCCGCTGCGCGTTCGCCAACTTCGGGCAGCTGCAGTCGGCGATCGAGGCGCGCGGGCTGAGCCCGATCTCGGCGGAGGCGGCCTACATTCCGTCGACGCACGTGGAGCTGCCCGAGGCGCAGGCGCAGGAGGTGCTCGAGCTCGCCGACGCGCTCGAGCAGGACGAAGACGTGCAGCACGTCTTTCACAACCTCGCGTAGCGCATGCGCACGGTCCGGTTTCACTTCGACTTCGTGTCGCCGTATGCGTACGTGGCGTGGACGCAGATCCATCGCGTCGTCGAGACGCGCGCGGCGGTGGTGGAGCCGGTGCCGACGCTGTTCGCGGCGCTCCTGAACGCGCACGGGACCAAGGGGCCGGCGGAGGTGCCGGCCAAGCGCGTCTACGTGTTCAAGGACGCGAGCCGCAAGGCGCATGCGGCGGGGCTGCCGGCGCTGACGCCGCCGCCGACGCATCCGTTCAACCCGCTCGTGGCGCTGCGGTTGTGCACGCTGCCGCAGCCGGCCGAGGCGCGTCGGCGGCTGATCGATGCGCTGTACGCGGCGACGTGGGCGGGCGGCGGCGGCGTCGAGTCCCTCGACAACGTGCGCGCGCTGCTGGAGCGGCTGGGGCTCGACGCGGCGGCGCTGATCGCGGCGGCGGGGGCGCCGGCGGCGAAGGAGGCGCTCAAGGCCAACACCGAGGCGGCGATCGCGGCCGGCGTGTTCGGCGTGCCGACGGCGCTGGTCGACGGCGAGATCTTCTGGGGCGTCGACGCGCTCCCGCATCTCGGCGACTTTCTCGACGGGCGCGATCCGATGGCGGGCGCGGCGCTCGAGCGCTGGGCGCACATCGTGCCGTCGGCGACGCGGCGCTGACGGCGCGCGTGCGTTACGGCGCGAGCGGGGCGAGCGCGACCGACAGCGTCGACGAGCGCGCGTAGCCCGCCTGCATCGGATGCGCCGCCGCCGGCGCGCGCGCGCGATCGAGGGCGCGCGCGGGAGCGGCGGCGAGGGCGTGGCAGGTGGCCGCGTCGTCGTTGACGCAGCGGACCACGAGCGCGTGGCCGCAGCCGCGCGCGGCGTAGTCGAGGCTGCCGGCGCGGCGCAGCTGCACGTCGGCGTCGGCGCAGTGGAGCATCGCCGAGGCGCGCACACGAACGTCGCGCAGCGGGGGCGAACAGGCGGCGCACAGACCGACTACGAACAGCCACGCCGTCGCCCGTACCCGCATCGTGGTTGGAGCCGTACCGTTTCCCCGCTGGCTTGTCAACCGCGCGGGCCGCTGCGTGGGCTATGCTGAGGCATGCGGCGGGCGCTCGAGGATCGCTTCGCGCGCGCGATCGCCGGCGCGGGGGCTGCGCCGCGCGAGCCGTCGTGGCCGCCGTTGGCGCTGCCGCCGGCGCTGCGCGAGTCGCTGGTCGAGGCGGCGCGGCGCGAGGCTTGTCCCGCGGCGGTGGTGGAGCACTATTGCCAGAAGATGCCGGCGCTGCTCGTCGAGCAGCTGCGGCCCGACGACGCGGCGCGGGAGCTGTTGCATCGTCCGCTCCTGCTGGCGCGGCTGCCGCGGCTGCGCGCGGCGCTCGACGGGCTCTTCGCGGCGCTCGCCGGCGCGGGCGTGGAGGCGCGCGCGCTCGTCGGAGCCGAGACGGCCGAGGCGCTGATCGCGGCGCGTCCTACCGCGATGGCGCTCTATTCGCACACGCTCTTCGGCAGCGGTCTGCCGCTCCTCGGCGCCTATCCGACCGACCGCGCGGCGCTCGCCGTCGAGCTCGAGCGCGGCGATGCCGACGAGCTCGTCGATCGGCGCTGGTCGTCGCACCTCGTGCACGAGCTGTGTCACGGTCCGGCGCGTGAGTACGACGGGCCGCCGGCGCCGTGGCTGATCGCGGAGGCGGCGGCGACGCACCTCGGCGCCGCGGCGCGGGCGGCGCACCTGTTCCCCGAGGAGGCGGGCGAGGCGCTGCGCGGCGTGTCGCTCTTCGTGCTCGTCGGTGACGTGATGGCGCGGCGCTTCGGACGGGCGGCGCTGTGGGGCGTCGCGCTCGGGACGCCGACGGCGGAGTTGTTCGGCGCGCGCGTGGCGCAGGCGCTCGACGAGGCGGGCTGGGAAGACTGGCGTGCGCGGCAGCAGGCGCCGTTCGCGCGGGATGCGCTCGGCGCGGCGGCGTGGGTGAAGCAGATCGACCTGGCGCGCGCCGGCGAGGACGCCACGCTCGCGGCGGCGGGAGCGCGGGCGTGGCCGACGCTGCCGTGGTGGTCGGAGCCGGTGGACGAGGCCGATCGGGCGATGGTGGCGCGCGCGGTGTCGGCGCTCTTCGTGGTCAACGCCATGGCGCCCGACTTTCAGACGTTGCCGTCGGAGCCGCCGGGCGCGCGGCTGTGGCTCGACGTCGAGGCGTGCACGCTGCGCGCCGAGCCGCGCGCCGACGGCGTGTTCGGCGAGCCGGCGTGGTGGCTGTTTCCGCCGCCGCTGGCGCGGACGCTGGCCGAGCGCGGCGCGCGGCGGGTGCGCATCGAGGGCGCGACGCGGGGGCGGCGAGGCGCCATCGCGGCGGCGCTGGTCGAGCTGGCCGACGGACGCGGGGCGCTGCCGGCGGAGGTCGAGCTGTGAGCGGGCGCCGGCGCGCGAACGTGAGCGTCCGGCGCGTCGTGCCGGCGGAACGATTCTTTGGCTCGCGGTGCATTTGCAAGGTGCGCCGTTGAGCCTCTTGCCGCTGAACGGGGACGCGCGGCGCTACTTCGTCGGCGCGGCGGTCGCGGCGGCGCGCGCGCTCGGCCTCGGCGGCGCCGGTGATGTCGAGGCGTGCGCGGCGCGGCTCGGCCTTGCCCGCACGCATCGGCTGCGCGCGCTCGCCGACGTGATCGCGCTCGAGGAGGCGTGGGGCGCGCCGGCATCGCCGCAGCCGCCGGGGCCGTGGGGCGAGCTCGCCGAGGTGGTGCGGCGCGATCGCCCGCTCGACGCGGCCCAGATGCTGGCGCGCTTTCATGCGCACCTGGCCAACGCCGGCCACGACGATGCGCGCGCGCTCGCCGCGCGAATGGCGACGCTGCCCGAAGCGGCGCGCGGCCTCGTCGATCTCGGCGCCGGTGCGGGCCACTACGCCGCGGCGTTCCTCGACGCGGCGCCGGCGGCGGAGGCGACGCTCGTGGATCGCGCCGAGGTGCTGGCGCTGGTCTCGCCGCGCGAGCGGCAGCGGTTGGTCGCGGCCGACGCCTTCGCCGTGACGCTGCCGCGGCACGGAATCGCGCTCCTCGCCAACGTCGTGCATCTCTACGATGCTGCCGACGGGGCGCGGCTGGTGGCGCACGCGGCCTCGCTCGCCGACGTCGTGGTGGTGAAGGATTTGTGGATCGAGCCCGATCGCTCGGGACCGCCGGCCGCGCTCTTCTTCGCGCTCAACATGGCGCTCTACACCGACGGAGGCGAGGTGCATCCGGCGGCGCGCATCGCCGCGTGGCTGGCGGCGGCCGGGCTCGGCGCGGCGCAGCTCGAGCGGCTCGGCGACGACGTGATCGTGTGGGGCCGCCGATGACCGACGCGCCGACGAGGGCCGCGCCGGGGATCGCGGCGCGGCTCGAGCAGAGCCGCGCCGCCGGGCGCGCCTCGCTGGCCGCGGCCGGTACGTTGCGCGCGCAGCTCGACGATCGCCCGCTCGAGATGCCGCGCGGCTTTCAGCGCGCCTTCGCCGCCGCGCTCGACGAGGAGCGTGGCGCCGGCAGCGAGCGCGCCGACGCGCTCGAGCGCCACTACCTCGACCTCATGCCGCGGCTGCGCACGCAGCAGCTCGAATCGACCGCGCCCGCGGTCGCGCGCGTCTTCGACACGCCGGTCGAGCCATCGCGCTGGCCGCGCCTCGCCGCCGCCGTGGCGCGCCTCGGCCGCGCCGCGCTCCTCGACGGCGCGCCCACGCTCGGCGCGCTCTACGCCGAGAGCTGCTACGGCGCGTTCATGCCGATGCTCTACGGCACGCCGCACGACCTCGCGAGCTACGATCCGGCGGCGCTCGACCGTCACCTCGCGGCGCCGCTCGTACACGAGCTCGCACACGGCCCGCGCCACCACGAGGTCCTCTCGCTCTACCTCGACGAGTGCATCGCCGGCTGGCTCGGCACCCGCGCGCTCGATCGCGACAACGATCTATTCGCCGCGCCCTGGCTGTCGCAGGTCGGCGGCGCGCTCGCCCGCGTCGTCGGCGCCGATCGGCTGCGCGCCGCGCACGCCGGCACCCTGGCGTGGGACGCGCTGTTGCCGCGCGGCCTCGGCGCGGCGATCGCGCACGCCGACTGGCAGCACTACCTCGCGCATCGCCCGCTGCACCTTCTGTGCGACGCCACGCGGCCCGACCCGTGGATGCGCATGTTCTTCCTCTCTGCTGCCGGCGAGCCGGTCGATGATCGTTCGTGGGATCGGCCGTGGCGCGACATCCCCGCCGGCGCCGAGAGCGACGACGACGCCGAGATCCTCGACGACGCGCTGGCCGCCATGTGCCTACGCAATCACCAGGTGGCGCGCTCGTTCCGTGTCTCGCGCCGCCCGCCGCCGGCGCCGGTCGACATCGACCTCGAGGCGTGCCGCGTCTCCACCGCCGCCGGCGCCGACGGCTTCGATCCGGCGCCGCCCGCGCACTTGTTCCCGCCGGCGGTGGCGGCGCGGCTGCGCGCGCGCGGGATCGCCGGCTACACCGTCGAGATCGCCGCGCTCGAGGCGCTCGCGCCGCTGGCGCGCGCCCTCGGCGACGGCGCCGCGTCGCGCAGCGGCGACGGCTTCACGCTCACGCGGCGTTGATCTTGCCGAGCGTCAGCTCCGCCTTCTTCGCCAGCGCCGTCTCGATCAAGCGCAGCCGGTGCGGCGGATGGCGGAAGAAGTTGCGCGCCAGCGCCGCGTCGGCCGCGTAGGCGCGCGTCACCTCCGCGCGCGACCACGTCGTCGGAAACGGCACGTAGTCGATGGGCGCCTCGCGGATCCACCAGTCGGTGAAGCCGAAGCGCTCGTGGTGGCGATCGTAGATCTCGGTGCCGGGGTAGGGCACGAGCACGCCGCGCGCATTGAAGCCGGCGGCGAGCGGCGCCGCGCGCTCTAGGAAGGCGAGCGTCGCTTCCAGCTCGGCATCGGTCTCGTCGGGCCAGCCGAACATGAGGTTGACCATCGCCGACAGCCCGAGGTCGCGACAGAGCGCGAGCACCTCGAGCACGCGCTCGATGGTCACTCCCTTGCCGATCCGGAGCAGCATCTCCGGAGAGCCGGACTCCATGCCGATGTCGACGCCCCCGCAGCCGGCGCGCTTCATGGCGGAGAGCGTCTCGCGATCGAGGTGCGCCGGATGCGCGGTGCAGGTCCAGTGCACCGGCCCGACGGCGACGAGCGCCTGGCACAATTCGCCGACGCGGCGCCGCCCGACGGCGAACGAGTCGTCGAAGAAGCTGAACGCGTGCAGGCCGAAGCGCTCGCGCAGGAGCGCCACCTCGGCGGCGACCGATGCCGCCGAGCGATAGCGGAAGCGCCGGCCGGTGACGTTGTTCGCGCAGAAGGTGCAGGCGGCCGGGCAGCCGCGGCTCGACAGCAGGCCGGCCGGCGGCAGCGCGCGCGTCGCGCCGTACCACGCGGGATCGAAGAGGTCGAGCGCGCTGGTCGGCGGCGCCAGCGCGTCGAGCTCGGTGAGAAAGCCGCGCGACGGGTTGTGGCGCACCATGCCGCGATCGATCCACGACAGCGCCACGACGTCGCCGAACGCGCGCGTGCCGTCGACGGCGTCGGCGAGCTCGGGCAGCGCCTCCTCGGCCTCGCCGCGCAGGACCCAACGGAAGCCGCGCGCGAGCGGCTCGTCGGGGAGGATGGTGGCGTGCGGCCCGCCGGCGACGAGCGGCCAGCGCGCGCCGAGCGCCGCCGCGAGTGCGTAGGCCGGCTGCACGTGCAGCGTCTTCAGGTGCAGGCCGACCAGATCGGGCGCGAACGCGGCGATGCGCGCGGCGATGGCCTCGTGCTCGCGCGTCGCCGCCGGCGCCGAGGCGTCGTAGAGCGCGACCTCGTGGCCGCGCGCGCGCAGCGACGCCGCCAGGTGGCAGAAGCTGAGCAGCGGCGAGCGTACCGGCTCCGGCGACGGCGGGTTGACCAGGAAGACGCGCGCCACGCGCCTAGTCTACGCGAGATCGAGCCTCCGTCGATCCTACCTCCGGCCGACGAGCGCACGAACGGTCTCGACGAGGTGCGCGAGATCGACCGGCTTCGGCAGGTGGCCGTCGCAGCCGGCGGCGAGGCACTCCTCGCGGTGCTCGGCGACGGCGTCGGCGGTGAGCGCCACCACCGGCACGCGCACGCCGGCGCGGCGGAGCTGGCGCGTGGCTTCGAGCCCGTCGAGCTCGGGCATGCGCACGTCCATGAGCACGAGATCGAAGCCGCCGGCGCGCGCGCGCTCGAAGGCGGTGCGGCCGTCCTCGGCTTCGACGACGGCGGCGCCGTAGAGCTCGAGCAGCTCCTTGATCGGCTCGCGGATGTCGCGGTTGTCGTCGGCGAGCAAGAGGCGCAGGCCGGCGAGCGCGCGGCCGCGTGTCGGCGGCTCGGGCGAAGACCCATCGCGCGCCGGCGCATCGCTCGGCGGCGCCGGCGGCGCGGCGGCGGGCGGCGCGGGCAGGACGAGACGGAACGTGGTTCCGGTTCCGGGCGCGGCGTGCAGGAGCTCGAGCGTGCCGCCCATGCCCTCGGCGAGGCGGCGCGACAGCGCCAGCCCGAGGCCGCTGCCGCCGAAGCGCGGCGCGATCGATCCGTCGCCCTGCTGGAAGGGCGCGAACAGCGCCTCGGCCTGCGCGGCGGTGACGCCGATGCCGGTGTCGGACACGTCGATCGCCAGCCGCTCCGCGTCCAGGGCGACGCGCACGCCGACCGTGCCCTGCTCGGTGAACTTGATGGCGTTGCCGACGAGGTTGGTCAGGATCTGGCGCAGCCGCTTGGGATCGGTCGCGATCGACGCCGGCGTCGCCGCGGTGGGCTCGACGTGGAGCCGCACGCCTTTGCGCTCGGCTTCGATCCCGAGGTTGGCCACCACCTCGGCGACGATCGCCAGCGGCGCCGTCGCCACCGAGGCCGGCTCGAGCCGTCCCGCTTCGACCTTCGCCAGGTCGAGCAGATCGTCGACGAGCGCGAGCAGCACGCGGCCGTTCGACAAGATGCGCGCGATCAGCTCGGCGCGGCGCTCCGGCGAGACCCCGTCGGCGGCGAGCCGCTCGCCGAGCGCGAGGATGGCCGAGAGCGGCGTGCGGATCTCGTGGCTCACGTTGCGCAGGAAGGTGGTCTTGGCGGAATTGGCCGCTTCGGCGTCGAGCCGCGCGCGCTGCAGCCCGGCGGCGGTGAATTGCAGCTCGCCGGCGAGCACGTTCACCCCGTGCGCGATGGCGTCGATCTCGTCGTGCGCGCCGGAGACGTCGATGCGGCGGTCGAGATCGCCGGCGGCCATGTCCTCGAGCGCGGCGAGCAGCGCCTCGACGCGCGTGTCGCCGCCGCCGGCGCTCACGACAGGAAGGTGCGCAGCCAGGTCAGCGCGCTCGGCTCGTCGGGGAACAGCCGCGTCGGCACGCCGGGGCGCGCCACGCGCAGATAGATGTTGCCCATCATGCGCCCGAACGGCGTCGCCTCGACGACGAGCGCGAGCGCCAGGAACGACGCGAGCAGCACCTCGCCGGTGTAGTAGTGGCGCACCTCGGGCTCGAGCGGCAGGCAGCGCGAGATGTCGACCAGGAGCGGCCGCTTCTGGCGCGCGCAGGCGTCGACGGTGGCGGCGAGGTTTACCCGGGCGTCGGCGAGCGACTGTTGCACGCCGGCCTCGATGCGCGTGACGACGATGCCCTCGTCACGCAGCGCGATCTCGGCGGTGGGCGTGCGCGTCACGCGATCATTGTAGCAGGGCAGCGCGCCTTTCTGTCACGATGGGCGCGTGGACGCCGACGAGAGCTACCGCGAGCTGACCGCGGCCCTGCGTGCCGCCGGGGAGCGGGCCGATCGCGCTGAGCGCGCGCTGGCGGCGTTGTCGGCGCGCGTCGAGCAGCTGGTCGACGTGCTGGTCGGCCGCGGCGCGCTCGCCGAGGGCCATCGCGCGCTGTTCGATCGCGTGGGCGTGAGCGCGGCGGCGGCGGTACCCGCGCGCGTGCGGCTGCGCGTCTTCGTCGACAAGTACACCATGCACAACGCCGACGTCGACTGCGCGGCGCTCCTGCCCATCTGCCAGGCGCGCTGCTGCTCGTTCTCGTTCGAGCTGACGACGCAGGATCTCGACGAAGGGCGCGTGATGTGGGAAGCGACCGCGCCGTACCTCATCCGCCACGAGCGCGACGGCCACTGCTCGCACCTCGATCGGCAGAGCGGCGGCTGCGGCGTCTACGCCGAGCGTCCGGCCGCCTGCCGCGGCTACGACTGCCGCGGCGATGCGCGCGTCTGGGCCGACTTCGAAAAGCGCATCCTCGCGCCGCTGCCCGACGGGCTCGCGGTTCTGCAAATCCGCGGCCGGTGATATTCTAGGGACGATGCGGGGGACTTTGCTCGCGCGTGCACCGGCGCTGGCGCTGGCGCTGGCGCCGCTGCTCGCGCTGGTCGCGTGCGGCAGCCACCACGGCAGCGACGGCGGCGTCGGTCAGGATGCGGGCCTGCCGCCGCCGCCGGCGACGGTGTGCGACGTGCCCGCGCAGCCCGTCGACACCTCGACGCCCACCACCGTCGTCGGCGACGGCACCGCCGCCAGCTGCACCGAGGCGGCGCTGCGCAGCGCCGTCGCCGCCGGCGGCATCGTCACCTTCCGCTGCGGCGCCGATCCCGTCACCATCACGGTGACCGCCGAGATCCCCGTCGCCAAGGACACCACGATCGACGGCGGCGGCACGGTCACCCTCTCGGGCGGCGGCGCCACACGAATCCTGCACCTCACGAGCGCCTTCGACGTCGCCACGCCGCTTCTGACGGTGCAGCACCTGACCTTCAGCGGCGGCTTCACCAGCGACGTCGCCAACACCACGAGCACCAGGCAGGGCGGCGGCGCCATCTTCGAGGACGGCGGCTCGCTCACCGTCATCGACTGCACGTTCGCGCACAACCAGTGCGCCACCAGCGGGCAGGACGTCTCGGGCGGCGCCATCAACGGGCAGGGCGTCGGCACGCTCCTCATCGTCGGCAGCACCTTCTCCGACAACAGCGGCTCCAACGGCGGCGCCGTCGGCACGCAGGACGAGAACGTCACCATCGTCAACAGCACCTTCGCCAACAACTCGGCCACTGGCACCGGCGGCAATCCCGGCAACGGCGGCGACGGCGGCGCGCTCTCGTACGACGGCGCGCACATCTCGCTCACGTTCTGCGGCGACCGCTTCACCGGCAACCAGGCCAACGCCGCCGGCGGCGCCGTGTTCCGCGTCGGCTACAACGACGAGGACGTGAACATCGATCGCTCGACGTTCGACGGCAACTCCGTCGACGCTGCCGGCGGCAACGCCGCCGGGCTCTATCTCGAGCACGTGAAGATCAACCTCAGCGGCTCGACCCTCTCGAACAACACCGGCCACTTCGGCGGCGGCATCTGGATCGGGCAGTCGGCCATCGCCAACCTCACCAACGTCACCATCGCCAACAACACGGCGGCGGGCGGCGGCGGCGTCTGGTTTGCGAACGGCGTCACCGGCTCGTTCACCAACGTCACCGTCGCCGGCAACACCGGCGACGGGCTCTTCGGCGGCGACACCGGCGTCACGCTCGCCAACTGCATCCTCGCCGACAACGTGCGCGGCACGCTCGACAGCACCACCAACTGCGCCAAGACCCACGGCGCCAGCGGCGCCAGCTTGCAGTTCCCTGCCGGCGGCACGATGTGCGCCGCGACCGTCACCATCGCCGATCCCATGCTCGGGCCGCTGCAAGACAACGGCGGTCCGACCAGGACGATGCTGCCCGCCGCGGGTTCTCCGGCCATCGCAGCCGGCGCCAATTGCCCGACCATCGATCAGCGCGGCAACGCGCGCGCCGCCGCGTGCACGCTCGGCGCCGTCGAGGTACCATGAGGTGAGCCGTGCCGAACGTGAAGGGGGCCAACGTTCTCGCCGCAGTGAAGATGCTGCGCGCCAACCGCGAGCGCGCCGTCGCGCTCCTGCCGCCGAAGTACCACCACTATCTCGACGCGCGCATCATGGTCTCGAGCTGGTATCCGGAAGCGGATCAGCTCGAGCTTCTGCGCGCGGTGTCGTTCCTTCTGCCCGGCACGCCCGATCCGTGGGTGTCGATCGGGCGCATCGCCGCGCGCGACGACATGAGGGATCTCTACCGGCGCATGGTCAAGCCGGGCGATCTGAAGGAGACGCTGCGCGCCTCGTCGGCGTTGTGGCGGACCTTCCACGACACCGGCGAGCTGCGCATCAGCCTCGAAGAGCCCACGCGCGCGGTGGCGAGCGTGCGCGGCTACGCGGCCACGGCGCGCGAGATGTGCCGCGTCATCAGCGGCTACGTCAGCGAGGTGGTGTCGGCGGCCGGCATCGGCGACATCAAGGTCACCAAGATCGCCTGCACGCTCGACGGCGCGCCCGAGTGCCGCTGGCGAATGACCTGGCGCTGAGCGCCGTCGACGTTCGGCCTCGCACCCCGCCGCCGCGACCTACTCTCCGAGGCGGGAGGTTTTCATCATGGTACCGGATCCGATCAAGAACTATCTCGACGAGCGCGGGGTCCCGTTCCGAGCGAGCGACCACCCGTACGAGGTGACGGCGCAACGCACGGCGCAAAAGGCGCACGTCTCGGGACGGCGCTTCGGCAAGACGGTGGTGCTCAAGCAGGACGGGCGCTATCTCCTGGCCGTGGTGCCGGCGACCGAGACCGTCGATCTCCTGGCGCTGCGCGACCTGCTCGGCCCGGGGATCACGCTGGCGAGCGAAGAGGAGACGGTCGGCCTGTTCCCGAGCTGCGAGGCGGGTGCGATGCCGCCGCTCGGTGGGCTCTACGGCCTGCCGGTGATCGCCGACGGCTGCCTGGAGAACCAGCCGACGATCACCTTCAACGCCGGCACGCACACCGACGTGATCGAGCTGCGCTGGGACGACTTCGTGATGGCCGAGCACCCGCGCATCATCATGCACTGAGCCGCGCGGCGCTCAGGCGAGCTGATCTTCTTCGTCGAGCGGCGGCGGCGCCGCGTGCACGGGGTCGTCGCTGTGACAGCTCGGGCACACCGGCCGGTTCTGGTAGTGCTCGACGGGGGACATGCGCTCGGTGAAGCGCCGGCCGCATGCTTCGCACTGAAATCCATAGATGGGCATGGCTCCCTCCAATCCGCGACGGTAGGTCACGGATCCGTCAGCGCCAGCGGCGACGGCGCACCAGGAGCAGCGCGGGGCAGGCGAGCCAGAAGAGGCTGGGCGCGCCGGCGACGGGCGCGAGCGTGCAGCCGGCGGACGCCGAGTCGTGCACCGGCGCGTTCGCCTCTTGCAGAAAGAAGTTGGCCGAGACGGTGTCGTCGCCTTCCGGATCCTGATCGTTCGTCGGCAGGCCGGTGCCGCCGTTGCCGTCGACGGCGGAGACGTAGACCGTGAGCGGGCCGGTGCCGGCCTTGGGCGCGGTCCAGAAGAAGCTCCAGCTGAAGGCGTCGTTGCGCGTGATCACCTTGGGCGTGTCGGGATCGGACGAGTGGACCCTGGCGTCGAAGACGGCGTCCCCGTCGGGGGCGACGACCGCCTGGTCCTTGGTGAAGTCGGCGGGCGGGCACATTCCGCCCATCGGCTGCTGCGGGCAGTAGACGTTGGGACCGGCGAGCGGCGTGCCGGTCGCGTCGTCGATCTCGAGGCCGAAGCCGTTGTTGTTGCACTGCACGTAGGTGTAGGTGTCGTCCGGCGCCGGCGGATCGGTGCAGGTCGGCGTCTTGTATTTGAGTCCCTCGGTCTCGTTGGTCAGCTGGATCTGCAGCTGGTAGGTCGTGCCCGGCTTGTAGCCGGTGTCGAACAGAGACGGGTCGTCGGCGTTCAGCCGCAGCCCCACGGTCTGCGGCCCGGCGGTGTGGCAGGTCGAGCAGTCGAGCGACGCGAAGCGCGGCGCGCCGGTGAAGTACAGCCCTTCTCCCGAGGCGCCGAAGGTCGCCGAGTGCGGGTTCAAGGGCTGATCGAAGAATTGCGAGGCGTCGGCGAACGCGTGCGCCGCCGACGGGGCCGCGGCGACGAGCGCGAGCGCGAGCGCGACGAGCGTGGTGCGCGCGGTTCGCAAGTCAGAGCGCAAAGCCGACCTCCAGGCTGCCGCCGATCCAGTTGTCGGCGGCCTTGCGCGCGAAGCGCGTGCCGGCGCCGGCGAACGACAGCGCGATGCGATCCCAATTGCCGGACAGACGGAACCAGAACCAATCGGCCGGGCGCGCGGTCCAGCCTCCGTCGAGCTGCAGCGCCCAGCCGCTGGCTGGGCCGTACTGCGTCTGCGTCGCGATGTCGCCCGCCGAGACCAGACCGGCGACGCCGAGGCGCACACCGAGGATGAACCAGCGTGAGCCGAGCGCGCGCTCCCAGCCGAGACCGCCGCCGACGAGATCGTACTTCACGTCCGGTACGCCGACGTCGACGGGAGCCGCATGCGACCAGCTCATCTGCTGCAGGCCCGTGTCGATCGTGAGCGTGCCGGCCTTGGACTGGTGGCCGAGCGGGACGCGCCCGACGAAGCGCACGTTCCAGCGCGAGGCGTGTCCGGTCGAGCTGCCCGACGCTGTCGACGAGGTGAACGTGAAGACGTACTCGTAGCTGCCGACGACGCCGAACGACGCCAGCACCGGATGCTCGGCGGCGAGCTCGCTCGACAGCGCCAGCGGGAAGACGGCGCCGTCGGCGCGGATGCCGGCGACGGTGCCGCCGGAGTAGCTCGGCGCCGAGGCCACGTCGAAGCCGAGCGAGCGCGTCAGCAGCGACGGGCCGACCGCGGCCTGCACGCCGGCCACCGCGCGGCGCGGCGCCGTGGTGCGCACCTCGGCCATCGCCGGCGCGACGTCTTCGGTGAGCGGCGGCGGCGGGGCCTCCGGCGGCGCCTCCACGCTCGTCACCTGGGGCGGCTCGTTCGACGGCGTCGTGGTGACCGATCCGATCGGATGCACCCGCTCGAGCGCGCGCACCAGATCGGCGGCGACGCGCTCCTTGATGAGCGGCAGCGTGCGCCCCATGAGGCCGTACTTCGCGCGCGCGATGACGCGGCCGGTGGCGCCTTCGCGCACCGCGATGAGCAGCTCGCGGTTGCGCCCCTTGCCGGCGACGGCGCCGCCGATGATGGCGTCGGCGCCGATGGCCGCGGCCACCGCCTGCACCTCCTCGGGCGAGGCGCCGCGCTTGCCGAGCCGCTCGGCGGCGGCGCGGTAGCGATCGCCGGGCACGAGGTCGTACAGCTCGCCGAGCTCGCTCTCGAGCGCGCGCGCCAGCTTCTGCCCGTCGACGCCGGAGACGCCGAGCAGGGTCACGGTGCGCGCGGCGGCGTGCGCGTGCATCGCCCAGCCGACGGCGACGACGAGGGCAACGCATCTACTAATAGATGACATTGATCCCCGCCTCGATGTCGGCGCCGTCGCGCGAGTGGAGCAGCGCGAAGTTGAGGTAGCCGAAGTGGAAGTAGTCGACCTTGGCCTCGAGCTCGAGCGCGCGGTGCACCCACGGCAGCCGCCACGAGACCTTGAAGCCGGAGACGTTGGACCAGAAGGTCGAGAGCTCGCGATCGGCGGTGACGAACGGCTGCACCGTCGTGGTCGTGTAGTGCGGCAGGAAGAAGCTCGCGCTCGACTGATAGTAGAAGCGCTCGCGCAGGCGCAACGTCACGTCGCCCCAGGTGATGAAGTAGCGCAGCTGCACCGTGTGCGAGAGGATTCCCCAGTTGTCGCTGTAGAAGCGGTAGTCGCCCTGGATCGCCGAGTCGGCGAACAGGTGGCGGTTGAGCCCGATGACGGCGGCGTGGCGATAGCGCTCGTTGGGCTCGTTCTCCGGCACCTTGAAGCAGTAGTCGGGGCAGGCCGGATCGTCCGGCATCGTGGACTCGATGCGCACGAAGCGATACGGGCTCGCCCAGTAGCCGTTGCCGTAGGAGAACGTGTACGAGAGCTGCGCGATGGTGGCGCGGTCGAGCACCTGCGTCCACGACGCCGAGACGCCGCCGACGGTGAGCTTGCGGTGGAACGCCTGATCGCCGGTGCGGTACACGTCGTTGGCCGAGAAGGTCGCGCCGATGGCCAGCGTCGAGTTCTTCTCGAACATGTCCTGCGACACGCCGAGCTCGACGTTGTGCGACTGGTAGTCGTTCTCGACCGAGTAGACGTACGAGCCCGACAGCGTGGTGTTGCGCAGCTTCTGAACGAGGCCGGCGGTGATCTCGCTGCGGAAGTCGCTCATGTGCGACGTCGCGTTGGACACGACGTCGATGCTCGCCGACGACACCACGTCGGCGACGTAGCTCGCCGAGAGCGTGCCGCCCTTCCAGGCGTCGCGCGAGAGCGCCGCCAGCGGCGACACTACCGTCGTGTGATCGCTGTCGGTGTAGACCTGGGTCTTGGCGACGAACGAATCGTCGGCGCGCACGGCGGTCGCCGTCGTCGCAACCAAGAGCGCGATCGCGGCCGAGAGTCTCAGTTGCACCCGCAGCCGCCTCCGGCCGAGCCATAGCCGCCCGCGGCGCCTTCGCGCGCCTCGAGCATGTGGTTGTCGAGCACGTCTTCGTGCGGGTCGGGCTGGAAGGTCATCGTCGGCTTGGCGAGGAGCTCGCGCTCGTACGGCTTGACGCGCACGCATCCGGCGCCGGCGCTGCAGACGAACAAGAAGCAGGCGAGGGCGAGAAGCCTCATTGCGGGCTGACTCCGAGCTGCATGAACATGTCGGCGCACGCCGGCTCGGCGCCGGTGGCCTTCTTGCCGCCGACCCACGCGGCGAGCGCCTGGTACTCCGCATCCTTGGTCAGATCGGTCGCGGGATAGACGGGGAAGATGCCGACGCCGTGATGCTCGGAGCCGCCGAACGACGCGCGCGTCGGCTTGAGCAGGATGGGCACGTGATCATCGGGACTCTGCCGATCGGCCGGCTGCGCCGTGTAGACGGTTCCGGTGGCCGCTTCGAAGTTGCGCATGATCTCGGTCGCCGTGAGCTTGGTGTCGCGCGAGGTGCGATCGCTCGCGTCGCTGATGCGCAGCTTGCCCGGCGAGTAGATGCGCAGCGCGTGCTGGGGATTGCCGTGGCAGGCGAGGAACGAGCAGCGACGGATGAGGACCGGCTGCACCTCGCAGACGAACTCGTTGTAGTCGAGCAGCGTCGCGGGCGGCTGCGTGGTGACGAGGCCATGCGCATTGTCGGGTGCCGGGCATCCGGCGGCCGCGAGCGCGAAAAGAAGCAAAATGCGTCGCAAGGCGAGTCGTGTCAGTAGCGGGTCGTCGAAGAAACGGTCGTCTTGGGGTCGACCGTCACGTTGCCCGAAGCGTCGACGCACATGGCGACGTGCTTGAGTGGGCTGTACGCCGGCGAGGTCGGCTTGCTGCCGTCGAACGCGAAGGTGGCGCCGTGGCAGTTGCAGTAGAGCTCGCTGCCTTTGACCTCGCACGGGCAGCCCGAGTGCGTGCAGGCCGCGTTGACGGCCATGAGGCCGCCCGAGTCGCGGTACACGAAGATGTCGTAGTTGCCGCTGGAGAAGAGCTTGGGCGTGCCGCCGACGGTGTAGTTCGACGCGGCGCCGGCGTTGATCGTGCCGGCCTTGCAGGCGGGCGCCGTCGCCATATCGCCGGGCGCGCCGCCCATGTCGGCGTTGCCGCCGCCGCCGCCGCCGCCGCCGGCGCTACCACCGCCGCCGCCGCCGCCGCCGCCGGCGTTGCCGCCACCGCCGCCTCCGCCGCCGCCGGCGTTGCCGCCACCGCCGCCGCCAGCGCCGCCGGCGTTGCCGCCGGTGCCGCCGCCGTTTTCGAGCGAGCCTTCGCCGATGCGCTCACCACCGGTGCCCGGATCGCATGCGGGCAGACCAGCCAGCAACATTCCGGCGCCGAGGCCGGCGCCCGTGACTACGCAGAATCGACGACGAGACGGGTTACGCATGACGGGCGCACCTAGCAAGCCAGGGTCCAAAGCCGTTTCGCCGCCAAATGCCCCGGGGCGCACGCTCCCCACGACTGCTTTTTCGAGTGTGCAACCTGCCGCAGCGACGGGAAACCGGCATTTCGGAGCATAGGTCACGCAGCGCCGCAGAGCGGGCCAAAACGGGCCACTCGGCGACTGCGCAAGGATCGTACAGTGGCCTCGATTCGGACGACAGCCGAGCGCCCGAAGATCGCGGATTAACGCGAGAGATCTTCGACGCGGCGCGCGTGCTCGCCGGGGCGGAGCGTGACGGTGAGCTCGCGATGGACGCCGAGCGGCTCGTTGGCGAGCTCGATGGTGTGCGTGCCGGCGGGCAGCGAGAGGCCGAGCAGCGGGGTCTCGCCGCGCGGAGTGCCGTCGACGCGGACGTGGGCCCACGGCGTGGCGTTGACGTCGAGCGTGGCGGGCGCTTCGTCCCGGCGCGGCGATGGCGTCGGGCGCGGCTCGACGTGGCGCGCCGGAGCATGAGCGGCGGCGTGCGCGGCCGTGTGCGGCGGCGGCGAAGGTGCAAGCGGCGTGGGCGCGGGCGGCGTGGGCGCGGGCGGCGTCGGTGCCGGCAGCGACGCGGGCAGCGTCGGTGCGGGCAGCAGCGCGGGCGTCGGCGCGGGCAGCGTCAATGCGGGCGTCGGGCGCGCGGGTTGCGCGGTCGTCGGCGCCTTCATCGCCGGCGCGCGATGCGCCACGGCGCGCGCGATCCACAGCCCACCGCCGGCGACGAGCGCGAGCGCCGCCGCCGCGCCCAGCGCCCAGCGCGTCGGCGAAATCGCCACCGTCGCCTCGCGCGTCGCTTGCGTCGCGCTGCGCGGGCCGTCGCCGCCGTCGACACCGGTGGCGGCGGCCAGGCGCGCCACGATCTCGTCGCGCGCCGCGGCGCGCGCGCCCGGCTCGCGATCGAGCAGCGCCTCGAATGCCGCGCGCATCTTGGCGGCGTCGGCGAAGCGCCCGTCGGGGCTGGCGGACAGCGCGCGGCGCAACAGGCCTGCGAGCTCGACATCGCAGCCGGCGAAGTCGGGGATGATGCCGACGCGGGCCTGCCGCGCCGCCCGCTCGGCGTCGCGATCGTAGGCGGCGCGCCCGGTCGCCGCCTCGGAGAGCACGAGCGCGAGCGCGTACAGATCGGCGCGCGCATCGAACGAATCGCCGCGCGCCTGCTCGGGCGCCTGATAGCGCAGCGTGCCCGCGCGTCCATGTCCGGCGAAGCGCGCCAGCCCGAAGTCGGCGACGAGCGCGTGGCCGTCGGCGGAGAAGAGGACGTTGCGCGGCGTGACGTCGCCGTGCACCAGGCGCGCGCCGGCCTTGTTGGTGCGCGCGTGCACGTAGGCGAGCGCGTCGCACAGCTGCGTGCCGATGAGCGCCGTCGCCGCCCACGGCAGGGGCGCGCGGTCGATGCCGGCGACGCGGCCGAGGTGGCCGCCGCGCAGCCACTCCATGACGAGGAAGTAGGTGCCGTCGAGCTCGCCGAACTCGAACACCGGCACGATGTGCGGATGCGAGAGCGAGACGGCGACGCGCGCCTCCTCGGCGAAGTGCGCGCGCGCAGCGTCGTCGCTGGCGCGCTCGCCGCGGATGCGCTTGAGCACCACGGTCTTGTGCACGCGCTCGGGACCGCGCGCGCGGGCAAGCCAGACTTCGCCCATGCCGCCACGATCGAGCGGACGGATGAGCTCGTAGCGGCCGAAGGGCGCCTCCACGCCGCGAAGGGTAGCACGCTTGACGTGGCGCGATCGTCGATGCACGCTGCCCGGGACCGTGCCGGCCCGTCTCGCCCTCATCGCATGCGCCCTTGCCGTCGCGGCGGGCGCGGCGCATGGCGCCGAGACCGCGTTCGTGTGGTGGGGCGAGCCGGATCCGAGCGGCGTCGATCAGGCGTTTCTGGCGCTGGCGCGGCGGCGCGGGGCGGAGGCGGTGCGCGAGACGCCGGGCCGGCCGCACGACGAGCCGCTCTCAGCGGCGCTGGCGCACGCGCTGTCGCTGCAGCAGGCGCTCGATCTGAAGGGCGCGATCGCGGCGTTCGGCGAGGTCGAGCGCGACGCGATCGCGCGCGGCGGCGGCACGCTCTCCGAAGGCGAGCTCACCGATCTGTACGCGCATCGCGCCGGCGCCCATGCCGCGCTCGGCGACGAGGCCGACTCGTGGAACGATCTCGTCGAGGCGGCGGCGCTGGCGCCGGGACGCGCGCTCGATCCGGCGCGCTTTCCGCCGCGGCTCATCGAAGCGTCGCGGCGCGCGCGCGAGGCGCTGCCGCCGGCGGGGACGCTGGTGGTGGTGGCGCAGCCGGCCGACGCCGTCATCATCGTCGACGGGCAGCTGTACGGCAGGGGGCGCGTTGAAGTGCCGCGGCCGCCCGGGCGCCACTTCGTGCGTGCCGAGCGCGCGGGGTTCGTCGCCGGCGGGCGCGTCGTCGAGAGCGGCGCCGGGAGCACCGAGGTGCGGCTCGTGCTGACGCCGGCGACGGCGCCGACGCCCGAAGAGCTCGATCGGCGCGGCGCGCTCGTCGGCGCCTCGCGCACCATCGGCGGCTACATCGCGGGCGGCGCGCACGCGGCGTTGTCGTTGGTGCTGGTGGAGCGGGGCGGCCGCGTCGTCGGAAGGCGCGCGTTGCCGATCGACGAGCAGCTGACCTCGGGCGCGCTGGCGGCGGCGGTGCTGGCGCTCGTCGGCGACGAAGACGCGCGCGTGGTCGCGCCGCTGCCACGGCCGTGGTACCGGCGGGCGTGGGTGTGGGGCGTCGCCGGCGGCGCGGTGGCGGTCGGGCTCGGCGTCGGGCTCGGCGTCGGCCTGACCAACCGCGACAGCGGCGTGGGCACGCGCGTCGATCTGACGGGGGCGCGATGACGCGCGCGCCCGCCGACGTCCGCGCGCTCGCCCTCGTCCTTTTGCTCGGCGGCTGCGGCAATGGCGCCATCGACGTGCAGCTGCGCGTGCCTGGCGGCGATCATCCGCTCGCCGGCGCCGATCATGTCGCGGTCACGCTGCGCGACGGCGCCGGTGCGACGCTGGCCTTCGCCCGCAGCGCCGGGCGCGCGCAGGCGCTGACGCTGGCGCCGGTGGTGGCGGGTGACGGCTACACCGTCGAGGTCGACGCCACCTTCAATGGCGACGTGATCGCGCGCGGCCGCAGCTGCCGCTTCGACGTCAGCGCGTCCAAGCCGCCGGCGGTGCCGGTCTGGTTCAGCCGCGTCGGCCGCTTCGCGCTCACCTCGGCGCCGGCGGTGGCGCGCGAGCAGGCGGTCGCGATCGCCTGGGGCGACGGCGCGCTCGTCGTCGGCGGCGCCAGCGGCGGCAGCGCGCTGGCCTCGACCGAGCTGTACGACGTGCCGAGCGCCACCTTCGGCGCCGGGCCGCTCCTGACCACGCCGCGCGCCGGCGCGCGCGCGGTCCTCCTCGCCGACGGTACTGCGCTCGTCATCGGCGGCGCGGCCAAGGGCGCGCCCGCGCTCGAGGCGCTGACCGCGGCGCACTCGACGCCCGAGCCGGCGGGGCTGTCGCCGGAGATCGTCGAGCATGTGGCGGCGCTGGCGTCGGATGGCAGCGTGGTCGTCGCCGGCGGGCGCGTCGGCGGCGTGGCGCTGCCCGACGCCTGGCGCATCACCGACGGCGGCGCATCGGTCGGGGCGCTGCCGCCGATGGCCCACGCGCGCGCCGGTGCGACCCTGATCTCGGCCAGCAGCGACGCCTTCGCGCCGCTTTTGGTCGTCGGCGGGCTCGACGAGACCGGCGCGCCCGTCGCGGAGATCGAGACCTTCGATCCGCGCGCGGGCGTCTTCGCCGACGGCGGCATCGCGCTCGCCACGCCGCGCGCCGATCACACCGTGACGCGGCTGCCGACGGGCCTGTTGCTCGTGGTCGGCGGCGTCGACGCCGGCGGCGCGCCGATCGCCGGCGCCGAGGTGATCGATCCGGTCAACCACGTCGCGCGCCCGGTGGCGTCGTTGCGCACCGCCCGCTCGCACCACGTCGCCACCATGTTGCCGTCGGGACGCGTGCTCGTCACCGGCGGCCTCGGCGCCGACGGCGCGCCGCTCGCCGACGCCGAGATCTTCGATCCCGAGCTCGGCCCCGAAGGCGACTTCGTCCCCACCGCGCCGCTCGACACGCCGCGCGCCGACCACGCGCTGCTCCCTTTGTGCGACGGCACCTGGCTCGTCGTCGGCGGCGGCCCCGGCGCCGAGATCTACAACCCGCTCTAGTGTCCCGTGTCGGACATCCGCGTGCACCGAGGGCGGTGCGGCGCCCCGCGCGCGAGGCGCGACGACCGCGAATACCTGAAGGCATGTAAGGAAGGAGCAACGAAGCGCCCGG
>Ga0070679_100001531_pt1 | contig 20611 bp, 21 predicted proteins | sample KBSC63BmetaG_FD_65652 | JGI IMG/M metagenome (GOLD analysis project Ga0070679, IMG submission 65652) | Corn rhizosphere microbial communities from Kellogg Biological Station, Michigan, USA - KBS C6-3B metaG | ecosystem: Host-associated > Plants > Roots > Rhizosphere | place: USA: Michigan... | reverse complement strand
GTAGGCCCAGATGAGCACGAGTTCCAGCATTCCCGTGAACGCACCGAGCGCGACGCCCTTGCCGCCCGTCAGGCAAAAGTGGAACAACATGATGTTCACAGTGATGGGGCACAAGATGCAGAGTCCCAGCGGCAGCGTTCCGCCGAACAGCACCAGCAGGCCACCGATCAGCTGCAATGCGGATACCGCCGCCATCCATCCACTGTGCACCATCACCAGGGTCCAATCGGCAACCGGCGTACCAGGATCAGGCAAAGCAGGCCCAAAGAAGTGGTGAAGGCCGTTGGCGCCAAAGATGACAAACATGAGGCCCAACAGGATGCGGCAAACGAGAGCGAGAATCTTCATAAGGGGAACGCTCCGACATTTGAGATAGCTGAAAAACAAACCCAGCAATTGCGAATTAGCCTACCAGCGCACAGGCCTGCGTGCGGTGCAACTTTGGGGGGAACCTGGCTCGTTGCCGTGTTACATGCGGGTTACGCGACTGCAGCCGATTTTTCGCGCTCCAGTATTTTCGCGATGCAGGCGACGACGCGATCGACATCTTCGTTCGATGTCTGCCAGTTACTGACACTTACGCGCATGGCACGACGGCCGCGCCAGGTCGTCCCGCTGAACAACGCTTCGCCGGATGCGAGTATCGCCGCGATCACGCGGTCGGTGCAGGCGTCATGGGCGGTGTCGCTTGCACCGGTGTGGGGGTCGAGAAAGCGAACGAGGCCCTGGTTGATCTGCGCAGGCCACAGCATCTCGGCTCCCGGCAGCGCGCCGATGCGCGAGACCAGCGCGGCGGCGTGCTCGCAGCAGCGGGCCACGAGTTCTGAAACACCCACGCGGCCTAGCTGGCGCAGAGCGGCGTACGTGGCGAAGCCCCGGGCGCGGCGGGAGAATTCAGGCGTCCAGTCGATCTCGTCGCGCGCCACGGTTGCTGCCGGAATGTAAGACGCGCTCTGCGACATGGTAGCGCGATGGGCCGCGCTGTCAGCGACGAAAGCATAGCCGGAATCATACGGCACGTTGAGCCACTTGTGGCCGTCGGTGGTCCAGGAATCGGCCAGTTCAGCACCCGCGAGGAGGTGGCGATGCTGCGGACTGGCAGCAGCCCAGAGACCGAAAGCGCCGTCAATGTGGACCCAGGCGCCATATTTCTTTGCCAGTGGAATAAGGGTCGCGAAATCGTCGAAGGCGCCGATGTTAAGGTCGCCGGCTTGCAGGACGACGATGGTCGGCTGTTCGGGCTCGCGTACTAAAGCCGCCAGGAGCGCAGCGGCGAGAAGGCGGCCTTCATGGTCGATGGGAAGCTTTTCGATGTGCCGCTCGCCGAGACCAAGCAGGCGGACCGCTCGTGCTGTGGTGCCGTGCAGTTCGGTGCTGGTGAGGATGCGGATGGCGGGAGCGCCGCTGAGGCCCTCTCGGTGAACATCCCAATCGTGCGAAGCCAGCAGTGCGTGGCGCGCCACTGCGAGGCAGGTGACGTGGGCCATCTGGCATCCTGTGACGAACGCGAAGCTGGCGGAGGCGGGGATATTCAGCACCTCCTTCAGCCAGCGTCCGGCGATCTCTTCGACGACAGCAGCAGCGGGCGAGGCCGCGTACATCGCCGCGTTCTGGTCCCAGGCGGAGGTCATCCAGTCCGCGGCCAGGGCTGCCGGAAGCGCGCCGCCGATGACCCAGCCGAAAAAGCGTCCGCTGGTGGTGCGGGCGATGCCTCCCTCGACCGCCTTCACGAGTTCGTCGATGACGGCGACGGGATCTGTACCGGCATCGCCGAGCGGAACGTCAAGCCGCCGGCGGATGTCTTCAAGTGCGACGTTGGGAGCGACGGGGAGTTCGTGTCGCGGTGCAATATGCTCCAGCGCGTGGCTGGTGGCCGCTTGCAGCGCGGCGCGATAGGCAGAAGCATTTTCGTTCATGCAGAAATCGTATCTGTTAGATGAAATTTCTGTTGCTATGAAGTGGGTAATGGCGTTCGGTAGCGTTTTTCTGGGGAAAAGCGGACATGAATGCAGAGGTTTCGATACACACCCACAGAAATTTGCTCCCGCCGCGTCGAACGCACTCCGTTTCTTGCGGGAGAACTTATTGGGCGACCCGCCACGGCGAAGTGTTCGGCCAGCCGCGAAGCTCCTTGAGCGCCCATTCGTTGGTCTTGTCTGTGTGGCACGACGTGCATGGGTTGGGAATACCGAACTGCTGCGTCAGCGTGGGAGAGATAAACCGAAACGTGTGGCTGCCGACGAAGTTGTCTTTGATGGTCTGCTCGATGCGCGGCATGTGGCAGGCGGTGCACTGGCTTCCGGCGCTGTTGGCGGCATGGTGCGTGTGTTCGGGAACAGTGCCTTTCAACCCAGCGGGATTCGCGGCCGTGTGGCACGTCAGGCAGAGCGCGTTGCCCCGCGCGATGACGCTGGCGGGATTGTCGTTGCTGTGGACGTTGTGGCAGTCGAAGCAGCGCAGTTGGCGATGGTACATGTTGCTCTGGACGAAGTCGTTGCCCTGCATGCGGTTCTTGTGGGCAGTCATGTCGGCGAATTGATAGAAATTGGTGACGCCGGGACGGAGTTCTTCAAGCTTCCAATAATCGGCAAGCTTTTTACCGGGCTCATAGCCCACAGGCCAGTCGTAATACTTGCCGGCTATGGGGTTCGATAGCGGCTGGCCCTGGCTGTGGCACTGAATGCAGGTATCGTTACCGCGAACAAAGTCCAGCGTGCCTGGGTTGACGATGTTCTGCTTCGTAGGATGCGCAACGTGCAGGCTTCCCGGGCCATGACATTTCTCGCAGCCGACATTCCACTCGGTGGGCTGTTTGGTTTCGGTGTTGTAGTTCACGGAGTGGCAGCCGTCGCACAACGGACCGGTGGGACGGTCGAAGTTGGTCTCGCCGTAGAATGGCACCCACCAGTCAGTGCCCTTTTCGACGTGGAAGGGAAGCCACTTCCCTTTCTTGATGTCCCACTGCGCGGGGAGCACGAAGTAGTCGTCGCCGCGTTTCGTGAAGTAGCGCTGTTTCCAGCGGCTGCCATAGGTGAACGCTACGTCGCCGAGGTCGAATGTGCGGACGGGGTCGGCGTGCGTGAAATCGCCGAGCACCGCTTCGGGATGGGCTTTCGGATCGCGAACGACGTTGGCCATGCGCGTCTGCTTCCAACCGGCATAGTCTGCTGCGTGACAGCGCTCGCATGCTTGTGACCCGACGTAATGCGCCGAAGCAGCCATCTGCGTGTATGCAGGCAGAACGCCCGCAGCCAACATCACGAAGATGGAAAAAAGAAATTTGTGCCAGCGCATCGTTGGCCTCGACAAGACCATCGCAGGATAACCCAGTCCACTGCGCGATGTGTCACGCCTTCATTTCAGTATCCCCAGCGGATGGATGCAGATTGCTCCTCGGCTTTAGCTTAGTGCCGGATAGACCACGCCGGTCAGTTCTTCCGAGACTGTCCAGAGGCGCTTGGCCACTGCGTCGTCCAGCGCCTGCGGACGGGGCTTCTCCACCGTCGGTGAGCCCTTGAAGCCATTGAACCCGTCGGGGCCGATGTAGATGCCGCCCTGCGCTTCGGGCGCAGTTGCGGCATAGAGCGTGGGGAGCGCGCCGGCTGCGTCGTCCTGCGTGATGAACGGAGAAAGGATTTTCAGCATCACCGACTTGATGTCTTTTTGGCCCGGGCCGTTGTCGACAATGCTGGTGCGTGAGATCCCCGGGTGGACGGGGATGCTGAGCAGGAGGCTGCCCGCAGCGCGCGATCGGCGGTCAAGTTCGCGCGCAAACAGCAGATTGGCTAACTTGGACTCGTTATAGGCCGTCCACGGAACATAATTTTTCTCGCTCTGGAGATCGTCGAAGGCAATCTTTCCATTCCGGTGGGCGAGCGACGAGACAGTAACGACGCGGGGAGCGGCGGCCTGCAAGAGATTCGGCATCAGAAGGCCGGTCAGGGCGAAGTGGCCGAGATGGTTGGTGCCGAACTGGCGCTCGAACCCATCCTCGGTAAGCTCGCGGCGGGGCAGCGCCATAACGCCGGCGTTGTTGATCAGCAGATCCAATGGCCGTGCAAATTCCTGCGCAAACCGGCGAATGGAAGCCAGCGAGGCCATATCGAGGTCGACAACCTCAGCGCTGGCCCCGGGGGCCTCCTGCAGCAGCCTGGCGAGAGCAGCGTCACCCTTGGCCCGGCTGCGCACACCCAGCAGCACATGTGCGCCGTGGCGGGCGAGTTCCAGGGCCGCCTGGTAGCCGATACCGCTGTTGGCGCCGGTGATTAGCGCGGTTTTACCGTCCTGCGGCGGGATTTGTGCGGTCGTCCACTTGCTGGTTGCCATCTAAGTCTCCGTGAGGGTCTCTGCAAATAGGATGCACCAACGTTTCATTTACTGCTGCTCGACTGCGTGAAATGCGTTACATTTGTTTGCGACGGACAGAATAGGTGCGCGCGGCTAGACATCCTCTGGTCACTGTGCATCATCTCCCTTTACAATCGGAAGGCAAGTCCAGATTCGCATCGCGTGGAAGCTGTGCCGCCGTACCGGGGCGAAGGCGACACCGTGAAGGAGAAAGTTTTCTCATGAAACTTACTGCACGCATTTCGGTAGGCGCAGCAATGCTGGTCATTATGGCCAGCACGGTTGGGTGCGCCAAACTCAAAGCCCGCGACCAGCTAGTGAAAGGTGTGCAGTCATTCAAAGCTGGAAGATTCGAAGAAGCAGTGGATCACTTCCAGAATTCGATCCAGCTCGACCCTAACTACGACGTGGCGCGCCTTGACCTGGCAGCAGCTTACAGCTCGCAGGTGGTGCCGAACCTCGACTCGCCCGAGAACATGAAGGTTGCGAAACAGGCGTTGGAACAGTTCAACATCGTTCTTTCCAAGAACCCGCACGACGTTGTGGCGCTGCGCCAGATCGCATCGATCCATCGCAGCATCAAGATGTTCGACGAGGCTCGCTCCGATGAGTTGAAGGTGATCGCCGAAGTGCCGAACGACGACCAGGCCTTCTACACCATCGGCGTTATCGACTGGACGAAGTCCTATAAGAACGCGACCACCATCCTGGGCGCTGCCGGCATGACCGATGACGGCAACGGCAACCCGAAGAAGTCCAAGGAAGTTTGTGCGAAGCTGGTGGCGGCGAACACCGACCTGGTGAAGAGCGCGCTGGAGAACTTCAATAAGGCGATCAGCATCAATCCGACGTACGACGATGCCATGAACTATTTGAACCTCACTTATCGCCGTAAGGCCGACCTGGAATGCGGCGACGATGCCGCTCGCAAGGCTGACCTCGCGCAGGCGGACGAATGGATCGCCAAGGCAACCGGCGCTCGCAAGGCCAACGAAGCTGCCAAGGAAAAGAAACTCGGCGGCGGCGTGACCATGCAGTAAATGGATCTACCGGACTGCGCAACGGCCTCCCTCAAGGGAGGCCGTTGGCGTTTGCGGTGTTGTCTCGGAGGCTACTGTCCCTTTTCGACCTTCGGCGTCAGGATGCCGATGTCGAAGACCTGCGCTCGGTGGGCAAAGGCGATGACCTCGGCAATGCTGTTGAACTCAAGGCCGGCATCTCCCTTGACGAACATCACCTTCTCCGGACGGTTCATAAAGATCGCCGCAAGATGGGCGGCAAGGTCCTGCTTGGCGACCGGCTGCTGGTTGATCTCGTACGTCGTTGGAGCGCCGTTCAGGCCGGAATGCACCTGGACAACGACCGTGTTGGGGTCAGGCGGAGGTGGCGTCAGGGAAGGAGGCGCGGGTTGTGGAATAAGCGCCTTGAGACCCTCAGGATGCATCGGAACGAGGATCATGAAGATGATGAGCAATACCAGCAGCACGTCGATCAGCGGCGTAACGTTGATTTCGGATGTCTGGCTGGAGCTTCCTGTGGAGAACGACATGGCAACACCTCACTTGTTGAAGTGAGTGCAGCGAGCGCTCGATCCGTTAAGCACCGCCGGCTGGCGGTTATAAAGCAGCGCGGAAAAGGCAAGGGCAACGAAACACTGTTCCGCCGCCCCTTCGAGTGCCTGATCCGTGCCTTGTGAAGCTTAGTGGCCCGCGGCAACCTGCGGGGTGATGATGCCGATGTTCGTGACGTCTGCCTCATGACCGAAACCGATGACCTCGGCGATCTTGCCGAAGTCCAGCTTGTCGTCACCCTTGACGAACATGACCTTCTCGGTCCGGGTGGCGAAGATTTCGGTCAGCTTTGCCGTCAGCGCGGTCTTTGCGAAGTCCTGGTCGTTGATCTTGTAGCCGGGCTCGCCAGCGCCGTTGGACGTTACCTGCACCACGATCGTGCGGTCGTTCGGCACATCCGGCTGATTGGGCTTCGGCGGCTGCGGCACCAGGGCGTCGAGACCCTTGGGCGTAACCGGCACGATGACCATGAAGATGATGAGAAGCACCAGCAACACGTCGATCAACGGAGTTACGTTGATCTCCGAAACTGCTCCGCCTGTTCCTCCGCCACCCATTGCCATATCGAATTCTCCTTACTTCATGCGGCTGGCATCAGCCATCGCCGCTGTGGTGCAGGTTATTTACCGCCGCCGCCGTCGTCGATCTTTTCGGTGAGCAGGCCAAGCTGGCTGACGCCGACCGTACGCAGGGAATCGATGGTATCCATCACCTTGCCGTAGTTGGCGCGGTTGTCCGCGCGCATGTAAACCGTCTTGTCGGCCGCCGGATCCTTCTTTTTATCCAGCAATTGCTGGACGCGGGTGCCGAGATCGCCGAGCGCTACCTGGTCGCCGCCGAGGAACGTCTTGCCATCGCGAGTTACCGCGACGACGATCGAATCTTCCTTGTTGGCGTTTTCCATTACAGTAGCGGCGCTGACCTTGGGCAGGTCCACGTTCACCTTGTTGTTCAACATCGGGGTAATGACCATGAAGATGATCAGGAGCACCAGCATAACGTCCACCATGGGCGTTACGTTGATGTTCGAGTTGACCTTCTTGCCTTCTTCCCGCTTCGAGATTGCCATGAGATGCTCCGTCGTTTTGCCCTGCTGCTGGTTAGCCAGGGTTTACCGTGCTGTCGAAACGCCGCTGAAAACCGATACTTCCTGCGAATTGGTTCCGGCCCCGAATGCCGTTCGCTTCAGCATTCGGGACCTGGCCAATATTCCGTGACTCTCGCAGAGAAGAGCGGAGTTGCCGCTGGTATTTAGCGGTGGCTCTGCTTGATGAAGTAGTCGACCAATTCCGATGAGCTGTTGTCCATCTCGACGTCGAACGCCTCTACCTTGTTGGTGAAGTAGTTGAACGTCATAACGGCAGGGATTGCAACCAGCAGACCGAAAGCGGTGGTAACCAGAGCTTCCGAAATACCGCCGGCGACAGCGCCGATACCCGAAGTCTTCTGGGTGGCGATGGCGTTGAAGGCGTTCAAAATGCCGACGACGGTGCCGAACAGGCCGATGAACGGGGCGGTGGAACCGACGGTTGCGAGACCGCCGAGGCCCTTCTTCAGCTTGGCATGAACGATGGACTCGGAACGCTCAAGGGCGCGCTTGGAGCTTTCAATCTGCTCATCGGTGATCGAGCCGCCCGAACCGTAGCTGCGGAACTCCTGCAGACCGGCGGTGACAACTTCAGCGAGGTGCGACTTCTTGGAGCGGTCGGCAACCTTGATCGCCTCGTCCAGACGGCCTTCCTTCAATGCGCCGGCAACCTTCGGAGCGAACTCGCGGGACTGCTTGCGGGCAGCCGAGAAGTAGAGCGCGCGGTCGATGATGACGGCCAGCGAATAGATCGACATGATGAACAGGATGACGACGACACCGATGGCGAGCCATCCCATGTTGTGCAGCAACTGCATCGGGCTGAATCCAACAGCAGGCTGCGCCGCATCCTGAAAAAACATGGCGAGCGATGCTGAAGATGCGTGAGCGAAATTTGCGATGTGAGCGAGAATCACGAGGTCTTTCCTCCTGGTTTGACTAAATCGGAACTTACGGCAACTGCCAACAGACTTGCCGTGTGGGACGGGTAAATGGTTTGTGCAGTTGCGTTACGTTTCCATCTGCCTTCGTTTAGACGCCGGCAGACAGGAACCGTACAGCGGCCAGGGATCAGCCGCCGTTGAGGTTGAAGTTGACGATCACCGTCGTATCCACTTCGGTGGGTTCGCCGTTGAGAAGATATGGCTTGTAGCGCCAGGTTTTTACAGCTTCAAGCGCCGCGCCCTTCAACATTTCCGGGCCGCTGACCGCCTGCAAGCTCTCGATCGTGCCGGTCTTGGAGATGATGGCATGTAGCGTGACCGTGCCCTGCATATGGGCAGCGCGAGCGATTGGAGGATACTGCGGGCTCTGTCCGCTAAGCTTCAGACCGGCAACGACGCCGCTCGAAATGCGGGCGGGCCCCGTGGGCTTGGGCTTCGCGACGGCAATCACCGGACCAGCACCGGAACCACCCATCATGCCACCCAGAACGCCGCCGGCAGAACCGCCGGCCATGCCCTGCATACCCGCCACACCCATCGACGAAGGCGGAGGCGGAGCGTCTTCCTTCAACATCTTGATGTCTTTAGGAATTTTGGTGGGCGCGTGCAGACCCGAATCGATCTCGGAGACCATCTTGATCGGCTGCACCTTCACCGGGGGCGGCGGTGGTGGAGGCGGTGGTGGTGGAGGCGGTGGTGCCGATAGCGATGCCGTCAACGAATTCTTTGGCAGTGCTTCAGGATACAAAAGTGGGATCAGGATCATGGTCGCCAGGATGGCTGCGTTCAAAGAGAACGTCGCAATCATCCAGTACTTCGACTTGGTCTTGATCCGGCCGCCGGATTCCATTAGAGAGTCTTCAAACATGAGCAACCTCTTTCCCCGTGCTTCGGGAGAGCTTCCTGCATTAGACACCGTACCGCTATAAATTGTTCCCGTTGTACTTCTGGCCTAACTCCTAAAAACTGCAACTACGTATGATGCTGCTACAGCTCCGGAGAGCATGTCCGCCGAACTTTTTGCTCTACTGCAGCTCTACCGCTTTGCGGCCGGTAGCGTTGCCTTCCGTGCTGCCGGCAGGTTCGCGTTCTTGCCGTGCTTCGCCCGCCAGTCCTGATACGCCACCAACATCGGCGCCGCCACCGCGATCGAAGAGTACGTTCCGATCAAAATGCCGACGACCAGTGCAAAAGAGAAGCCATGCAACACTTCTCCACCAAACAGATACAAGCTCAACACCGTTAGAAACGTCAGACCCGAACTGATAACAGTACGGCTAAGGGTCTGATTAATGCTGCGGTTGACCACATCCCCGAGCGCCTCCCGGCGATTGTTCGCCAGGTTCTCGCGGATACGGTCGAATACGACGATCGTATCGTTCATCGAGTAGCCGATGAGTGTAAGTATCGCTGCAATAACCGTAAGGGTGATCTCCTGGTTCGTCAAGCTGAACGCGCCTACGGTGATCAGGGTGTCATGGAAAACAGCCACAACCGCGGCCACACCGTAGATCAGCTCAAAGCGAAACCACAGGTAGACCAGCATCCCGATCAGCGAGTAGATCGTCGCCAGCCAGGCCTGATGGGTCAGCTGGTGGCCGGCCGTCGGCCCGACGATGTCCACCTGCTGGATGCTGAAGGTAGAGTCGTGATAATTCGCGTTGAGGGTGCTCTCAACCTGGGTGCGGCCCTGGTCGTGCGCCTGGTCCGTCGCGGTCGACTCCGGCAGCACGATAATCACTTCGTTCGAGGCCTGCCCCGCAGCGTCCGAGATGGTCTGGATGGTCGCATCGTGCACCCCGGCCATATCCATGGCCTTGCGGATGTGGTCGACATTCGGGGTCTGCGTGAAGGCCACGCGGATCTGCGTGCCGCCCTTGAAGTCCACACCCTTGGGGATGCCGTGCCAGAAACACATGCTCAAAACGCCGGCAACGGAAAAGATGAGAGAGAAGCCGAGGAAGTACCACTTCTTCCCCAACCAGTCGATATTTGTAGTGCGGAACAGTTCCACGTTTGCTTCCTTCGGAAGCTAGCTTTTAGCTGCTAGCTTTTAGCTTTTAGCTCGGGCATTGCGGCTCCAAGCGGTCGAACGATTCTTGTTTCTAAAGTCTTTACTTAACAGCCGGAAGCTTAGAGCCAGTAGCTGCCTCTAAATCGAGATGGGCGCCGTGCGGTCGTGCTTGCTCAACAGATAGTCGAAGATAGTGCGCGAAACGAAGACCGCCGTAAACAGGTTGGCGAGCAGACCGATGGTCAGCGTGACAGCGAAACCCTTGATCGGCCCAGTGCCGAACAGGAACAGGATCGCCGCCGAAACGATAGTCGTAACGTGGGTATCGATGATGGTGATCCAGGCGTGCCCGAAACCTTCCTTGATGGCCGCCGCAGTGGTCTTGCCCAACCGCAGCTCTTCACGAATACGCTCGAAGATCAGCACGTTGGAATCGACGCCCATACCGATGGTGAGGATGACTCCGGCAATGCCCGGCAGCGTCAGCGTTGCGCCCGAGAAGCCCATGAATCCTAGCAGAATCACCAGATTCATGAGCAGCGCCAGGTCGGCGTTGATGCCCGCGCCGCGATAGTAGACCAGCATGAAAATCATGACGACGCCCATGCCGGCGATAGCAGCGAAGATGCCCTGATGGATGCTCTGCGTGCCCAGCGACGAGCCAACCGTGCGGGTCTCAGTGTAGTCCAGCGAGGCAGGGAGGGAGCCGGTGCGCAGCATCATGCTGAGGTCCTTGGCCTGGTCTTCTGTAAAGCCACCAGTGATGCGGCCGTTCTCCTGAATCGCGCTCTGGATGGACGCAACTTCCCGCACCCGGTTCTGGAGCACAATGGCCATCTGCGTGTGGGTGTCCTTGGCCGCGTCGGTAAACTTGTAGAAGCGCTGTCCAGCCTCGGTAGTGAGGGTGAAATTCATGTCGGGACGGCCGTTTTCGTCGCGCGATGGCTGCGCGTCGCGAAAATCAGGACCCTCGACGATGGCCGCGCGCTTCAGCACCCAGACCTGGTCTGCGCCGTTGCCCGTCGCCGAGCCGTGGACGAGCTCTTGATCCGGCGGGATGTTGCCGCCGAGTGCGGTCAGCGCAGCAGCTTCGGTGGCGAACGAGTTACCGACCACTTCGTGGATTTCCAGCTTGGCCGTCGACTGAATGATTTCCTTGATGCGGTCAAGATCCGTGACGCCGGGGATTTCGACCAGTATCTGATCGTCGCCCAGACCATAACGTTCCACGTTAGGCTCCGCGACGCCGAGTTGATCGATGCGCTCGCGAATGGCCTCGATGGAGGTGTCTACTGTACGCGCCTTGAGGTCGCGAAGGGCCGCCTGCTTCATCGTCATGATGAAGCCGCCGCCCGACTTGGTCGCCACGTCATAGGCTGCGTAATCCTGCGCGCCCAGTGCCGAATTGATGTCGTTCTGCTGCGCGGGAGTTCCGCCGGTCACAGTGATCTGGTCGGGATGGTTGACGGGATCGAGCTTGACCGCCGATGCGCCGTAGGTCGCCAGTATGCCGTTAAGACGCGTGACGTCGCGGTCAGTAGCGCTGTTGACTGCCTCGACCGTGTTGACCTTCAACACCAGATGGCTTCCGCCCTTGAGGTCGAGACCGAGGTTGATGTTGCCATTCTTCAGTGATGTGATGGGACCGGTCTTAGGCGCATGTGTGCCGTAGAAAACCCCATAAATGAAGATCACCAGTACTGCGACGATAAAGCCGGTCTTTTGTAACAGGTTCTTGCCCATCTGCTTGTTGTCCTAAACCTTCCATCCCGCGCGGCCCGCCTCGAACATCGAGCATCGCTGCGGCAACTCTTGTACTACGGTGCTGCTAAACCTGCGTGCCTACGAAGTCTTTGCCGTCTCTTCCGTTGTGACGGCCGCAATTGCACTTTTGACGATTTCCAGCTTGATATTGTCCGGCAGCACGCGGAGAATCATGGTGTCATCCTTGACGGTAACGACAGTGCCGCGCAGGCCGCCGGTGGTCGTCACCTTGTCGCCCGCCTTGATCTGCGCCAACATCGCCTGCCACTGTTTCTGCTTGCGCTGTTGCGGTGCGAACAACAAAAAATACATCGCTACAAAAAACAGCAGGATGAAGGGCAATCCTCCCAGCGATCCGAAAGCACCGCCGGGGCCACCCACAAACATTGCGAAAACACTCACGCTATCCATCCCATCGCCGCGTCTCGGCAGGCAGCGAACAGCCTGCCGCCGTTACCGGCCTTTCTACATCCAAACTTTTCGGGAGATTTTCTCACCCGGAGGACCGGCCAAAAACTCGTCCGCACAGTTAAAAACCGCGCCGGACACACGCCCGCTACCCGAGGTAAATCACACCTGAGCCTTAAGCATCGCGTACAGCCCCCTGCCTGTCAAGAAAATCACGCGGTTGGGGCGGGTTTGAGCAGACTTTCCGAGTCCGAGCGGCTGACAGCTCACTGCTCGGCCTCGTCAAACGCCGTTTCGACGACTGCCAGCGCACGCTCCAGATCGTCCATCTTTACTTCGATGGTTGTGCCCTGCCACTCCGCTGTTTCGTCGGTGTCCTTCACAGCGTTGAACCAGATTCCCGCGTCCGTCAGGGCCTTTTGGGCGATCTCGGAGTCGGCAGCGTCCTCGAAGTTACCGACCATAAACAGCGACTCTTCCTCGCCGTCGACTGCCGCGTCATCGCCAATCTCGTCCGCCGACATCACCGGAAACAAACCCATGCCCTTGCGCAGCACCACCATCGCGTCTTCTTTCCGCGAGCGCTCGACGAACACCGACAGCCAGTTCATCTTGACCTTTGGACCGTTTTCATTGACCTGGCGGACGGCGTGCTCCATGTGCGCCGGCACATCATGCTCGTCGAGCAAGCGCATCGCCGTTTCCGCGTCCATCGGAACATTGAACGTAATCAACTCGATGACGGATGGCTCGGCTGGCACTTCCGTCTCCTCCGCTTCGGCTTCGACTGCCTCGGTCTCTTCCACTGGCACTTCCAGCCCGCGCCTGCTCATTTCCGCGCTGATCGCCTGTTGGGCGACCTCGGTCAGACCGCCCTTGCCCGCGGCGAGGCGCAGCAGTTCACCGTCGCTCATTGCGGCGTACAAGCCCTGTAACCGCTGCCACTCCTGCTCGTTGCTCATATCGAAATTCTCTCCTGTTGCTTCATTCGTCGTTCCTGTCCAAGTCCTGCGTCGTGGCCTTCGACTCTTTCAACTCCACGTTGACGCCAGTCACATCGGTGGCATCGACAATCACTTGCTGGCTGGCGCCGTCGTACGACTTCAGCGTATGGGTCGATGCGAAGTTGACCAGGCCACCAGGTTTCTTCTTCGACGGTTCAGTGTCCGCGCCCCCCGGAACTTCCAGCGTATACGTCCCCGAAGGAACGTAGCTGATCGTATACGCGCCCGTCGCATCGACCACGGCCTTGCGCGTGAAATTCTTATCGGCGGCGTCAGTCAGCTCAACCATTGCCTCATTCAGGCCATGGTGATCGACCGCGGAAGCGATGCGACCGCTGACCGAGTGCATGCCGTTGAGGTTGACCGTGATATTCAAGTCGCCACGTTCTTCAGCCGCAGTCAGAGTGATTTTGCCCGCATCCTTCTTGTGTACGGCGGCGGGAAAGTAGAATTCCAGCGGCGATGCCATATCCAGCGTTGACGTATCCATCACGCCGGCACGTATGGAGAAATTGGCGTTGAGCTGGAGCGTTGTGTGCATGACATAGTCACCCGGCGCGATGCCGGCCAGTCGAAAATGGCCACGGTCGTCTGTCACAGCGACAATGCTGAAGCCGCCCGGCATCATCATCGCCGCATCATCGCCAGCGACATCGGGGTCGTCGTCGGTCTTTGCCATATCGACATTCTCGATCGTTATCGTCACTTCGCCAGCGGGAGCCCCGTCGTCGAAGGCCACCGTCCCCATGACAGCAGCGCCGCGGCCCAGAATAAGATCGCCGTGCGCAGTGTGGTTGGCCTGCACATGCACCACGGTAAGGCCCGGATACATGGCTTTACCCTTTGCCCCCGGCGGCGCAGCAGCACGGGCGACGGCCAGCGACGAGACGTACCCTGGCTGCGTAGCGGACAGGTAGTAATCGCCCAGCGGGATGTTCGCAATGCTGTAAGCGCCATCAAGTCCGGTCCGCGCTTGCACCATCGTCATCGCACCCATCCGGGCGCTGGCCAGTTTCATCGCGGCTGCGGGGTCGGCGGCGGTCTCCTTATCCGTCATCGGCTTTACCGCAGGCGTTGGCCTGTCTTCGGGCACCCGCATCAGGGTGACGCTGGCAAAGTGCGCTGGACGCTGCGTGTCGGCGCAGGTGACGACGCCGGAGACGGTACCTCCGGGAGCGTCCGCTGGCTGCTGCGCATGAGGGATGGCTGTGCCAATCAGCAAAACTGCCGTCGCGAAAAACAAGCGCCGATCGAGAGAGGGCATGTCCGCAAGTATGCGGTCGGGGTGGGCTGCACGCAACTCTCGCATGACTTTCTTAACTCAAAACTCATCGTTTTCGGAACATTCGCTACTGGCTGGGCGAGTTCGCGGTGGAGGTTGTCGCGCTTGCAGCCACGGTCGCCTGCACCGGGTCCATGGTCAAGTCGCTGTCGGCCACGGTTATGGTCTGTGTCACCGCCTGGTAGCGGACAGTTGTGCCACCGCCCCCACCGCGGTTGCGTCCGGTGTCCGGCGGGCGGTCCTGACCAGTGACGGTGACGTTATACGTGCCTGGCGGCAGATACTCCATGCGGAAGGTGCCGTCAGGATCGATGCCTGTGGAGCGCGTGGTGCCGCTGTCGGTAGCGTCGGCGAGTGAGACAGTGCCGGCGTTCAGCATGTGGCCATCGGCCTTCGATTCGACTCTGCCCTGCACCGTATGCAGCCCGTTCAGCGCAACACGAATGTCGACGCCGTCATCCGTCTCGCCACCACGAATCTCCACAATCTGCGCATCGGCCTTGCGCATCGTTCCCGGGGCGTAGACATTCAGCAGCGGCGGGGGTCCGCGGAAACCGCCGCGCCCCGATGCCCGTCCTTGCCCAACCGTCTCGGTTTGTACAGTGACCACCAGGCTGTATTTGCCCGGCGCGATACCGGTGAGGCGATAAATGCCACGGTCGTCGGTCTCGCCCATCCCCAGGTCACTGCCGAAAGCGATCAGGCCGCCGAGTATGCCGCCAAACTGAAATCCGCCGCCGTTGCCCATGCTGGTCGTCGTACCCGTCGTAAGCGGGCGCAGCCGCACCGAAACGCCCGGCACCGCCGAGCCATCGTCGTACGTCACGCGGCCGGAGACAACCGCTCCGCGATCCATCGTGATCACCACATCCGCGCTGCGCCCGGCGTCGATGTGCGTCATTGGGACGCGCGCAATGGGCTGCTGCGTCATGCGCGCGACGGCCACCTGAGATATGTAGCCGCTCATCGTCGCTGATACGTAGTAATCGCCTGCTGCGACGCCTGTGATTGTGAAACTCCCATCGAGCGCGGTGCGTCCGCGACCGGCGTTTTGGTAGTTAGGGCCACGGGTAGTGTTGGTGCCTTGCTGCAGAAGTTCCACGTCGGCAAAGCGGGCAGGACGCTGGGTGTCTCCGCAATAAACATGGCCGGTGACGGTGCCGCCGATCTGCGGCGTGGCTGGCTGCGGCGGCGCCTGGATACGCGGCGCAGGCGGCGGTTGGACATTCTGCGCGAGGACGGCGCCGGCGCCTGCCAACGCCATCGGCAGACTGAGAACAGCTTTCAGTATGTCGTTCTGTTTCATCATGATTCCTTCAGCCAGCCACCCAGATTCTATGCCCGGTTGGACGAGGGAAACGGCCTCTTCGGATGCAAACCGGAGGTCATCCCCGCGCCAGCTCTCCGCGAACCCGCTCCATTGTTTCCAGGTAAAAGCTCAAATTGTGGATGGAGTTGAGAGTTGCGCCCAGCGGCTCGCCGCTCGCGAACAGGTGGCGGAGGTAAGCACGTGAGTAGCGCCGGCACACGCTGCAACTACACCCTGCGTCGATCGGCCCGTGGTCTTCCGCGTTGTCCAGCTTCTTGATGTTCAACCGAACGACGGGGCTGGTGCGGTCTGCGGGATTTTCCCGGATGAACAGCAACCCATGCCGGCCGGCGCGCGTGGGCAGAACGCAGTCCATCATGTCAACGCCCATGCGCGCGTACTCCTCAATCTCGTCGGGATAGCCGACGCCCATGACGTAACGAGGCTTGTCCGGCGGCAGATGTTCGAGCGTGCGGGCGATCATCTCGCGCGTCACCTCGCGTGGCTCGCCGACCGCAAGACCGCCGATGGCGTAACCGGGAAAATCCATCTCGACCAGCCGCTCAGCGGACTCCTTGCGCAGGTCCGCATACATGCCACCCTGCACGATCCCGAACAGCGCCTGATGTTTGTCCTCGAAAGCGGCCGCCCACGGAACTTCGTGCCTGTGCTGCTCCCAGTATGCCTTCGACCGCGCCGCCCAGTCGTGGGTCAGGCCCATGGAGTCGCGGGTGCGTTCCCAGCTGGCGGGCGTTTCCACGCACTCGTCGAACGCCATCATGATGTCCGCACCGAGAGCGATCTGCACCGCCATCGAGTGCTCAGGCGAGAAGAAATGTTTCGACCCATCAATGTGCGAGCGAAACTCGACGCCCTCAGGCGAAATCTCGCGCAGCTTCGACAGCGAAAACACCTGGAAACCGCCGGAGTCGGTCAGCATCGGCCGCTCCCAGCTCATAAACCGATGCACGCCACCCGCACGCCGGATCAGCTCATGCCCAGGCCGCAGGTACAGGTGGTAGGTGTTGGCCAGAATAATCTGCGCTCCACTACCGTCCCCAGCCGTGCCGGGCTCGCTGGCCCCTGGGCCTTCCACCCTTGGCCCTATCTTTTCCAGTACATCCTGCGGAACGGCTTTGACCGTCGCCGCCGTCCCAACCGGCATAAACACCGGCGTCTGCACGGCGCCATGCGGCAGAGTCAATTGCCCTCTGCGCCCGCCCTGCTCGGTAACTGCTGCAATTTCAAATGAAAGCGACATCGACCTTCATTGTAGAAGGGCGATGCCGCTGGAGGAGAGCACGGTTTGTAGAGCTACTGCCGTGGTGCCGGCGGTGCAGCAGCCGGAGGAGCAGGTGGCGCGGGCGGTGCCGGTGGAGCATGATGACGCCCCATGCCTGCGCCTGCACTCCCAAGGTCGCTGAACGAGAGTCCATGCCCCTTCATGTGCACGAACGTCAATTCCTTTGCTTCCGCGGTCATGACCACCAGCTCGTTGGTCTCACCATTGCCGGAGGACTTCGAGCAGATGTCGGTCGTTCCGTCCTTGTCCTTCGTGTGGATGCTGCAATTCCAGCTTCCATCTGTCAGCCGCTTGCGATATACCTCGACGTCTTCCATCTTGTACATGCCCGGCTTGTCGTAGGTGTAGGTGTGCACCACGATGAACTCCAGCTTGTTGGCCCGGCCATCGCCGCTCTTGCCAGCCATGCTGAGCATGTTCTTATCCAGGTTCACGTCGTTCACTTCGCTGGCACCCTGGGCAAACTTCTCCACTCCGCTGAACAGGTCGTCCTTCACCTGAGCTTCGCCGCCCATAACGGCAGCAATCGCCATTTGGGCTTTGCCCGGATGCGGGGCTACCACCACACACGCAGCTGCCGCCATCAACACACTCACTCGAATCATCTTCATTGTGCTTCTCCTTTTTCCTGCGGCTCTAAAGTTTTAATCTCGATTCCAAAACTCTCGCTCAGGGTCAATCCGGCCCGTTGCAGGCTGGCCCGCGTGTGGTCGAACGCGTGATCGGTGGCCTGCATCGCGGTCTCGAACTGCTGCCGTGCCGCTTCTGCCTTACGCTGCTGCGCCCGCCGATACATCTCTTCGCCCGTAACACCCGCTACCAGCATCGCCGCGATCGCTCCGCCAACCCATGCTCGAAACACGGGCCGCCGCGGCATGGTCAGCACTTTCGATCGCCCCGACTTCACCGGCACTTCGCTTTCGGCCCGCTCCAGCAGCCGCTCCATAAAGCCTTCGGGCGGATCGACGCGCCGCATCCTCTGGCCTAACTCCCGCTCGAATTCGTCCTGCACTTCGTCAAATTTCTGCACGGACATACTCCTTCATCGTGGTCGCTGCCTTGCGCCGCAGCAGTTGCAAGCCACGCTGCAAATTGCTCTTGACCGTCGCTACCGGTTGCCCCAGCATGGAGGCGATTTCATCCGGCAACATTTCTTCCTGATACCGCAGTACTACCGCAATCCGCATCGCTTCGGGCAGCGTCCGCAGCAACTCGTCCAGCCGCGCCACGATCCCGAAATCCAGACCAGCCCCGGGTCCTTCCGAGTGCTGCTCGTCCATCCACTCTTCGGCGGCGGATTCCGGCCTCCGCGCACGGCTGCGTAACGCATCCGTAGCCCGATGCACCGTCACCCGGCGCAGCCAGAAGCGGACGTGGTCCTCGCTTTCCAGCCGCTCGCTGGAGCGGTGCAGCTCCAGGAACGCATCCTGCGCCACTTCTTCCGCGACACCGAATTCCCCGGTGACCCGCAGGGCGATGGAAAACACCATGCTCTGGTGCTGCTCGACGAGATTGCGGAACTTTATCGAATCGATCTGCATTTCATGCGCTCATCTGCCTATACGCAGAAAATTCGCCGCCGGAATGCAAAATGTTTAAATTGTCGAAAGATTTTGTTTTTAGCGTTCCAGCAACTCAACCGCCTGGGCGACAGTGAGGTTGTTCGCTACCCTTTTGAACGCGCTGCGGTCTACGTCCTGGTTGCGACTGATGGTTTTGAAGATTACAGCCTTGCCGCGGATATCGCTGATAACACGGACTGTCCGCCATTGGCCCTGCTCCACAGCCTTGGTCGTTTCAAAATTGCTGCCTGCCTTCACGTTTGCCAGCAATCCGAACCCAATGCCGACATCCGCCGGTAACCGGCCCTCGATATGGTGCAAACGCATCCCGCTCTGCGTCACCAGTAGCCACCCGGACATGCCATGCAGCACCTTCTCCTCGATCCCACTCGGCGAATACCCCGGGTCGGGCCGGAAATCGATCCGCCAGTCCCCGCTCTGCGGCTTGATGTTATCCAGGATGAAACCCTTGGACAGCATGTCCAGCATCTGCCGGGCGTGGACTTCATCATCTTTCTGCGCCTGCTCGCGCTTTTGAAATGCCTCGGGATGGGCCGCATCGTTCGCCAGCCGGTCGCGCTCCTGCTTCGTGCGTTCGGGTGAGAGCGGTTTGCCATCCTCGGCTTGCAACAGCCGTACACGCCCAAAAGGTGTTTCGACCACGCGCTCTGTCCACAGATGCCCGCCTGTACGTTCGGAGCGCTCGTTGGAAACATAAACGAAGTTGTCCTTATGCGCCGCAGCGTCGTGCTCCTGCGCCAGCATCTCGTTGACGACATCTTTCGGCGCCCTCTGCGCGAGCGCTGCCATACCGGAGCAGGCTATGAGGCACACCATCGCCGCGCCGAAAAACAGCCGCGGAGTTCTTTCGTGGACCGCTTCGCGCATGTGCGTTACCACCTGTCCTTCCAACTTATTCTCGTTTCTACTCTTCGTGTCGGATGCAGAAAACCGTTCCCGTGCCACACTGAAGGTTATAGACGCGGCTCAGAAAGTCTACGGCATGATTGAATTACATGACATTGTTGTCATTCAAGCCCCGCTCGCGCGGTGTTTCGACCTCGCCCGATCGATCGAGGTCCACCTGCTCGGCAACACCCACTGGGGCGAGCAGGCAACGGCCGGCACCCGCACCGGCCTGATCGGCATGGGCGAGCAGGTGACGTGGCGCGCACGCCATTTCGGCGTCAGCCAGGAACTCACCAGCGCCATCACCGCGTTCGATCCGCCCACCTATTTTCAGGACACCATGCTGCGTGGGGCCTTTCGGTCCATGCAGCACGACCACCACTTCCGCACCCTCGACGACGGAAGCACCGAGATGCGCGACGATTTCCGCTTCTCCGCGCCGCTTGGCCCGCTTGGCTGGATCGCCGAACGCCTCGTCCTCGCCCGCTACATGCGCAACCTGCTCGCTGAGCGCAATGCGATCATCAAGCAGGTTGCCGAGTCGGACGACTGGAAGGGATATCTCGAAAATTTGTCATGAGTGGTCGAAGCGAATCCACGGATGCAGCTACGATGATCCGACTTTCTTCAGTTTCGGGAGCGTCAACCCTTTCGGCAGCGGCTCTCGACCTGTCGGAATCACGTAGGCTTGAAGAATCATGAGCAAACTTGCCCTCGCGAGCATCGTCATCACAGCGGCTGCCTTGTTCGGCTGGCTGAGCGTCCGCGTATGTCGATTGCCGATCGCCATCGGAACCATGCTCCTGACGGTTATTTCCTCAGTCATGATGATCCTGCTCGGAAGCATCTTTCCCGGTCTGCATCTGTGGGCAGTGGGAGTGGTCGGACGCATTCGGTTCGAGGACCTGATTCTGCACGGCATGCTTGGCCTGCTATTGTTCGCCGGCGCATTTTTATTGGATCTTCATTACCTGTTCAGAGAAAAACTATCCGTCGGTCTTCTTTCGGTCCTCGGCACGCTTCTCGCGACGGCGGGTATTGCCGCGGCCATGCACTGGACTCTCCCCTGGTTCGGCATTGCCGCTCCCTGGATGGAATGCCTCTTTT
>Ga0070679_100001530_pt1 | contig 20612 bp, 13 predicted proteins | sample KBSC63BmetaG_FD_65652 | JGI IMG/M metagenome (GOLD analysis project Ga0070679, IMG submission 65652) | Corn rhizosphere microbial communities from Kellogg Biological Station, Michigan, USA - KBS C6-3B metaG | ecosystem: Host-associated > Plants > Roots > Rhizosphere | place: USA: Michigan... | reverse complement strand
ATTGAATTCATAGCTTTCAACAGCGTATTCACTATAAGCGGTTGTGAGTACCACCAGCGGCGGATTTTCTAATGTTCGTAAAAAATTTAGGCCGGTCATTCCCGGCAATTGGATGTCAAGAAACATTAAATCAACTTCCTGGTTATTTAAAATTTCTCTTGCCTCAAGAGCATTATTACAAATGGCTACCAGCTCAAATCTTTCTATCTTTTGCAAATAGCCTTGCAGAATATTCTGCGCAAGCATTTCATCTTCAACTATAATACATTTTATCAAGCGAATTTTGTTTTATTATCAATGATACAGTGTAAGCATTCTTACTTAAAATTACATCAAGTGTGTGTGAATCGGGATATAACGTTTCCAGGCGCTTCTTTGCATTTGTGATTCTCAATTCGCTTTTCCTTTTTTCTTCTTTGTCTGTCTGAATAATGTCCAAAGCATAAGATTCAGGATACACGAGTTCAAGCAGGCTCTTGCTATTACGAATGCCTGTACCCGGCGTTTTTTTAGCCTGCGTTTCCAGGTCAATGCTGGTATTGTTAATTACATTTAAAATAATTTGTCCAGGCAATGTTTTTATAGTAACATAGATAAAAGCATCATTATACGAATTGCTGAATGCGTGTTTAAAACCATTTTCAATAAATGAGATAAACAAAAAAGGCTCAATCATTATTTGGTCAGTTTCTCCCTCAACAGAAAAGTGCACATCAGCCTTGTATCTTATTTTTTCAATTTCAATGTAGTTCCTTATAAAATCTATTTCTTTATTTAAAGGGATTTTTTCTTCATCACAATCATAAATCAAGTATCGCATCAGGTCAGATAGTTTTATAATTACTTCGGGAACTGCATCCGATTTTTGAAGACTAAGCGAATAAATGCTGTTTAATGTATTAAAAAGAAAGTGAGGATTTAGCTGTGAACGCAGGTATTTCAATTTGAGATTTGAGTTGTCCTTCTCAAGTGAGGCGATAATATCTTCATCATTAAAATTCTTTTTAAGAAATGCGATACTTTTTGCAAAGATAATATTTGCAACAATCCAGAGACTTTCACGAATAAAAGTAAACAAGGAAAAGTTGAAATAAGATTGCAACGCTGCAATAGGTCTGGAAGCGTTTTCTTCCAGGTGAATAAAAGAATAAATAAGCCATAGAAAAGCAATAATAACAATGTAAGTTCCAAAAGTGAGAAGGCTTAACCATACATAATTTTTTTTGATAACAAAACGGGGAATTATTGCTTTTGCGTAAATAAGATAAAATGGGAAAGTGATTAAGCTTATTAATAGCAGGATCGGCAAGAATATAATATCCCGGTAAAAAAAGGTAAAGTAATTTATTAGCGGATAGAAAAGAAAAACAGCTATCCAATAAAATATTTCAATTTTATAAATTGGTTTTACGGGTCGGTCATTATCATATTCCATTTGCTTAAGTTTTGGAATGCTAATTTATCTTCCATATTGATAATGAATAAATGATTTCGACATAAATTGAAATATTTTCGATGAAGGAGAAGAATAAAAATTCAAGATACATATCGGTCTTAAAAATTTCAATTATAAAGCAGCGATATAATTAGTTTAGTTGCCTTACTCGAATTGCAGGAAATAGCAAGAATCTGACAAATTTTATTTTGTTAAATGAATTTTATTTAACAAATGTGTGTAAATTACACGATAATTAACATTAACACTTTATTTAATACTTGATTATGAGAAAAAAACTTCTGCTAAGCGGTCTATTTATGCTGTTTTGCCTCCTGACAATGGCACAGCAACGAACCGTAACCGGTACGGTAATTTCCAAGGATGGTGCTCCTTTAGCTGATGCGTCAGTAATTGTGGTTGGCCAAAAGACCGGTGTAAGAACCGGCGCCGATGGTACTTTTTCGATAAATGTTCCCTCAGATGCAAAACAACTTCAAATTAGTTATGTAGGCTCTGAGACGCAAAAAGTCGATATTTCATCAGCATCAAATGTAACCGTAACACTTCAAGCTTCATCCCAATCCTTAACTGACGTTGTAATCATAGGCTACGGTTCGGTTAGAAAAAAAGATTTGACAGGTGCAGTGACATCGATTAAGGCTAAAGACTTTAATCAAGGTTCCATAGCATCGCCCGACCAATTGCTTCAGGGAAAAGTTTCGGGATTGGAAATCACTAATAATAGCGGTCAACCTGGCGCAGCCACCACTATAAAAATTAGAGGAAATAATTCTATAAGGGCTGGTAATAATCCTCTGTATGTGATTGACGGTGTTCCGTTAGATGGAAGAACTGCCAAGCCAGGTCTTAATTTTGGATCAGGTTCCGGTTTGGATTTTGGTACTACACCGGAATCTAATCCATTACTTTATATCAACCCTAACGACATAGCACAAGTAGATGTATTAAAAGATGCATCTTCAACCGCAATTTATGGTTCAAGGGGAGCGAATGGTATAATCGTTATCACTACAAAAAGGGGAACTTCCGGCGGTACAAAAATAGAATTCGGAACAAAGTTCGCTTCTAATGCAGGATATATGCATAAATATAAAGTGTTATCAACGGATCAATTTAGAACAGCTCTACACACTTACAGCCTGGATACTTTAACTAACTCGCTGGATCATGGAGGTGATGTAGATGCTTTGAAGGCTATTACTCAAAGTTCTTTATCTCAGGAATATAGCCTTGCATTAAGCGGTGGTAATGAAACAGGAAAATTTAGGGTCTCATTTCTTGGTTCACAAAACTTTGGGTTTATAAAAAAGACATCTTTAGATAAGTATCTTGGCAATTTTGCCGGTGAATATAATTTTTTAGATAAACGGTTAACCATAAATTTTGATGTTATTGCAGGCCATACCACAGAAAATATGGGCCTTGTAAGTAATACTGCAGGAGCAGGAGGTAATTTGATATCATACGCCCTTAACTGGAATCCTACTGCTGCTTTTACTACAAGCAATAGTCTTTATAGCAAAGCTGTAAGTTCTGTTCCAAATCCCCTTGCAGTAATAAATGGATATAATGATGTTGCTAATGTGAATGTTTTTTTGGGAAATATATCTGCTGCATTAAAACTTACAAAGGGGCTAGAATATAAGTTTTTATATGCAATTAATCATGGTGCAGGAAAGAGAAACACTAGTATAGACGGGTGGATCGATGGTATTAACGGTGTTTCAGGTATAGGTGATGCTGCTATCTCAGATGCCTATTTAACTTCCGAAACTTTCACTAATACTTTAACATATAATACAACGCTAACACAAAACCTTTCAATGGATGCATTGGCAGGATATGAATATTGGAAGACTAACTATGGAAATTCATCTCTATTTGCTTCTCAATTCAACACAAACTTAGATCAGCAAAGCAGAATACCTATACTATATACGAGTTTATTTCAAAACGCAAAGACTCAAACACCTCTGGTAACGTTTGTTGATCCTACCACTGAAATTCAATCGTATTTTGGAAGAGTTAATTTTAACTTGTCAAGTAAATACTATTTAACTGGTACCATAAGAGCTGATGGTTCCAGCAAATTCGGCGCAAATAATAAATATGGATATTTTCCATCTGTTGGTGCTAAGTGGAATATAAGCAATGAAAACTTCTTAAAATCGGTTATTATTATTAATAATTTAGGATTGCGTGCTTCATGGGGAATTACCGGAAACCAAGAGTTCCCCGCAGGAGCATCCCAAGAACAATTTAATTCCGGATCTTACAGCAGTTTTGGACAAAGTAATGTTGCCAATCCAGATTTGAAATGGGAAAAAACTACTCAGGTAAATATTGGATTGGATTACTCTTTATTGAAAAACAGAATATACGGCTCATTCGATTACTATCATAAAACTACAACTGATATTCTTTTCCAAAGTACTGCAATTCAGCCTGCACCAGCTTCTATATTCTTCATTAATTTACCCGCTCATTTAATTAACTCGGGTGTAGAGTTTTCAATAGGTGCTACTATTGTTTCCAATTCCAATCTTTCTTGGGATGCAAGTTTCAATATTGCCCATAATAAAAACCTGCTAAAAGATTTTGCACAGGCAAATATTGCTACAGCACAGGTAAGTGGCCAGGGCGTTTCCGGAACTTTAGCTCAGATTATCGGAAATAATGAGCCTGTTAATGTATTTTATTTAAAACAATTCGGAGGGTTTGACCAAAAAGGACAGCAAATTATTGCAGACCAGCCTACCTTTCAGGGCGATCCAAATCCACATTTATTATATGGATTTGCTACCACTTTAAGGTACAATAAATTGTCATTGTCAGTAAATGCAAGCGGTGCCTCCGGTTTTTATATTTACAATAACACCTTTAATAGTGTAACTAATATAAGCAATCTTCAAAATGGAAAAAATGTGGATGCCTCAATAATTGGTTCTCCGGAAAATATTAATGCAAGCGTTGCTGTATCGAGCAGATATCTTGAAAAAGGAGATTATGTAAAACTAAGAAATGCTACACTTACCTGGGCATTTGGAGATTTAGGTAAGTATGTTAAGAATTTAAATGTTTTTGTTGGTGGTTCTAATTTGTTTGTGATTACGAAGTTTACAGGTTTCGACCCGGAAGTAAATGTTGATAAAAATCAGAATGGTTATCCATCACGGAATATTGAATACATTCCATATCCAACTCCAAGAATAGTAACTTTTGGTTTCAATTTGTCATTATAAAATATTAAAAAATACAGATTATGAATTTGTCTAAATTAATAAAGTTGTATCCCGTTTTGCTTATAACTATAGTTGTAGGTTCGGGGTGTACAAAACTTGACCAAAACCTAAACAGCACTTTGACAAAAGACCAGGCAACTAATGCCCTGGGTGCTAATGGTACTCAACTGTTATTACAAACTGCCTATAATGATGTAGGTAATCCCTATTCTGATCCCGGGAATATTCTTGCATTGGAAGAAGTAACTGGCGATGAAACTGTAGTACCTACACGGGCAGGTGATTGGGATGACAATGGGAAATGGAGGGCATTGAAGCAACAGACATTTGGCCCTGACGGGGTTGACTTGATAATAAATCAGTTTAATTCTTTAAATAAATTAAACTTTGATGCCACTAATGTTTTGGCGTTTGCCCCATCAAAAGGCCAGGCTGCGGAAGCCAGATTTTTGAGAGCCTTATCCTTATATCAGTTGTTGGATCTTTTTGGACAATATCCGGTGAGAAATCCCGGTGATAATTTGTTGAACGCACCCAATGTATATAGAGGAGATAGCGCTGTTAATTTTATCATTAACGAGTTGACAGCAATTATTCCTGATTTGCCTGCTACCAATGGAATGGATAAAGCAAACGCGGATGCAGCAAATATGTTATTAATGAGATGCTATTTAAATAGAGGAGCCTTTAACAACAGGGCTGCACCAACATTTGATGATGCAGATATGCAAAAGGTAATCACGTTAGGCAATGCAATTATTAGCAGCAAGAAATATTCTTATAGCGCAAACTATTTTGATAATTTCAGTCCAAATAATTCATCTTCCAAAGAAGGCATATTCGCAGCTCCAAATACATCTGGTGTTGCCACAAATAATACCGGGATTCATAATATGTGGTGGGCTACTGTGCATTATAATTCTTATAAACCATTAGCGCCACAGAGCGGTTGGAATGGCTTTTCAACTGTTGCGGATTTTTATAATTCTTTTGATATAAAGGGTACACCTACGCAAACTCCTGCCGATACAGCCTTAGATCAAAGAATAGGTGGCAGGTATTATAAGGGAGTAACCGATGTATCTGGTCTTAGGACTGGCCTATTAATCGGCCAACAATACTATGCGGATGGATCAAAAGTAAAGGACAGAAAGGGAAACTTATTAATTTTCGGTACCAATTTTTCTCCTGATTTAAAAGAGACAGGAACTAATTTGGAAGATGTAGGAATTCGTGTTCTAAAATACATGCCTGATTTTTCAGGAAATGGTAAGAATTATGGTGGCGGAACTTCAGGAAATTGGTGCATGATATTCAGATATCCTGATGTTGTTTTAATGGTTGCAGAAGCGAAAATGCGTGCCGCTGCTGCAGATAATGCCGGAGCTTTAACGCTTGTTAATGGATTAAGGGCAGCAAGAGGAGCTGCTCCAATGACGGCGATGGCTTTGGTGAATCCGAATAATGTAGCAGACCCTAATACTTTATTAGCTGAAAGAGGAAGAGAATTGTATTGGGAAACTGTAAGGAGAACAGATTTAATTCGCTTTGGGGTGTTTATGAAACCATGGGCTCTTAAACCTGCATCTGATGAAACTCATTTAGTATTTCCAATACCATCGACTGCACTAGCGGCAAACCCTAATCTTATACAAAATAAAGGGTATCAATAATTGTATTTACATATTTTTTAGTAAAGGCCACTTGTTGGCCTTTTTTTAATATTTAAATGTTGGAAAAAATTAAAATGACAAAAGAGTTATGCAAAGCTCTTGCCTGCTCATTTATTATCTTTATCTTAAATTTCCTTGTGTATTTGTTATAATTCTCTTCGATGAATAGATTTAACCCGCCCTTCTTTTTTTGCTTTCTTCTATTCTTATATTCCTGCTCAAAAAAACAACCAGAGGTTATGTTTGAATTGATGAAGAATACAGGAATTAATTTTGAAAATACAGTAACAGATGATAAACTTGAGAACAGTTTTCTTTTTCGCAATTTTTATAATGGTGGCGGGGTAGCTGTTGGTGATATTAATAATGATGGTTTGCCAGATGTGTTTCTTACTTCTAACCAGGGTGAAAATAAATTATACGTCAATAAAGGCAATTTTAAATTTGAAGACATCTCTTCCAAAGCTGGGCTAAAGCAAGACAGCATGTGGAGCACCGGCGCAACATTCGTTGATATTAATGGTGATGGATGGCTTGATTTATATGTTTGTAATTCAGGCCACATGAAAAGCGGAAATCGAAGAAACAAATTATATATCAATAATCACAATAACACGTTTACCGAATCTGCAAAAAAATATGGATTAGATATTTCTGCTTACACAACACAGGTTTCTTTTTTCGACTACGATATGGATGGGGATCTTGATTGTTTTATGATTAATAACAGCCCTATGCCAATCAATAGCTTAAATAATTCAAATCGCAGAGACCTCCCGGATTCTTTGTGGCCCATTGCGTCCTTTTTAAAAGGTGGAGGAGATCATTTATACAGAAATGATAACGGTCATTTTTCAGAAGTTACCCAGGCGGCAGGGATACATGGGAGTTTAATAAGTTTTGGTTTAGGAGTAAGTGTTGGCGATATTAATAATGATGGCTATCCCGATATTTACGTGGCTAATGATTCTTACGAAAAAGATTACTTATACATTAACCAGAAAAATGGAACTTTTAAAGATGAGCTTGAGGATAGAATTCAAAGCATCAGTATGTCTTCGATGGGAACCGATATAGGTGATCTTAACAACGATGGTTATCCTGAAATTTTTACCACCGATATGCTTCCGGGTGATGACTTTCGGCTAAAAACATTAGGTTCATTTGATAATATTGATCTATATAATAATAAAGTAAAATTGGGGTTTTACCATCAATTTATGAAAAACTGCCTGCAGATGAATAATCAAAATGGTACGTTTTCCGAAATAGGTAATTATAGTGGAATATCGGCAACAGACTGGTCGTGGGGCGATTTAATATTTGACGCTGATAACGATGGGTTAAGCGATATTTATGTTTGCAACGGCGTTAATAAAGATGTTACCAATCTTGATTTTATGGATTTTTTTGCCAACGAAGTAATTCAAAAAATGGTACTCACTGGTCAAAAAGAAAGTGTAGACAAAGTGTTAGAACATATACCGGTAAACCCTCTTCCAAATAAAGCTTTTAAAAATACCGGCAATTTTAAATTTCAGGATGTAGGTGCATCATGGGGTTTTACTCAACCTTCTTTTTCCAATGGAGCCGCCTATGCGGATCTAAATGGCGATGGAGCATTAGATCTTATAATAAATAATGAAAATGAAAAAGCTTTTGTTTATAAAAACAATGCAAGAGAGCTAAATAAAAATAATTTTTTAGGCATTTTTTTGAAGGGAGAAGCCAAAAATACTTTTGCTATAGGCAGTAGAATTAAATTATTTGTTGGCACGCAGGTTCTTTCGAGAGATGTTGTGCCAGCAAGGGGCTTTCAGTCATCTATAGATTATAAACAAATTTTTGGATTGGGGCTGGCCACCAAAATAGATTCTATGTATATTAGCTGGCCTAATAGAACTTTTTCCCGCTATTATAATGTTCCCACAGATACCGTCCTGGTAATTGAACAAAAAAGCCAACGAACGTTTTCGCCTGATACAACGGCGAGGGTACTACCCCCGCCACTATTTTCTCCTGAAAAAAATAATTTTGAAAAGCATATAGAAGATGAATATAATGACTTTTATTATGAACGTAATATCCCGGAAATTTTATCACGGGAAGGGCCAAAAGCTGCTGTAGGAGATGTGAATGGAGACGGCTTATCTGATATTTATATTGGCGGAGCTGCAGGGCAAGCCGGCCAGTTGTACCTGCAAACCAAATCAGGAGATTTTGTAAAAAAGCCGGAAAAAATATTTGATGAATATGCTGATTTTGAAGATGTGGCTGTTCTCTTTTTTGATTGTGATAATGATGGCGATCTTGATCTGCTTATATGCCCTGGCGGTAATAGCTTTCCGCTGATAAGTAAACAAATGCAATTACGCCTTTATAAAAATGATGGAAAAGGAAATTTTACTATTGATGTCTCTGCTTTTCCTAATAACACTTCAAATATATCTGTTGCTATACCTTATGATTTTAATAATGATGGAAATATTGACCTTTTTGTGGGAGGCCGAAGCGTACCGCAAAATTATGGAGTAACTCCACAAAGCTACCTGTTCGTTAATGATGGCAAAGGCCATTTTACCGATATAGCCAAAACAAAAAACCCGGATATTTCTTCAGTTGGAATGACAACCTGTGCCCAATGGGCAGATGTTGTTGGAGATAAAAAAAGGGAGTTAATTATTGCGGGAGAATGGATGACTCCAAAGATATTTTCTTATAGCGATGGACATTTTAAAGAAATAAAAACAAATCTTGATAGTATGTATGGGTTGTGGCAATCGATGGCAATAGGAGATTTTAATAATGATGGAAAGCAGGATATTATATTAGGAAATATTGGAGAAAATTTTTATTTGCAACCTGACATTCGATCTCCGGTTAAATTATGGATCAATGATTTTAACAACAATGGTGTTCTTGACAAGATACTAACCCGTACTGTTGATGGAAAGGATAAGCCGGTATTTTTAAAACATGACATTCAGGCTCAGGTTCCAGCGCTAAAAAAGCAAAATTTACAACATTCCGAGTATGCAAAAAAAACAATACAGGAATTGTTTCCGTCAGATGTACTTGCTAAATGTAATGTGAGAGAGTTTAATTACAAGTCCTCTGTTATTGCTATAAATAAAGGGAATGGTAAGTTTGAGATTCAAAAATTGCCGCCTATGGCCCAGATTTCTTGTATTAATGCTATAACACAAATTGATGTGAATAAAGATAATTATCCTGATTTGGTTTTAGGAGGAAATAAATACGGATTTCCACCACAATTTGGAAGTTTGGATGCCAGCTATGGCGATGTTCTTATTAATAATCATAAAGGAGGATTTACAAGGCTGAATTATAACTATACTGGTTTAGAAATAAGAGGCGAGGTAAAAGATATCCAGGAGATTTCTACAATGAAAAAGCATTACCTGCTGTTTCTTATAAATAATGAATACCCATCTTTGTATCAAATTAATTAAGCAAAAAGCAATAGATTATTGAAGTTAGATTAAATCATGCACGCTCATTAGTGCACATAAAAATTATGATTAATAAATCAAAAAGATTCTATCTTATATTATTAGTGATTTCCTTGCTTCTTCTTTCATCATGCCGTTCAAAAAGCAATAAATCATTTTTGTTTAATGTACTTGATTATAAAAGAACCGGTCTCAATTTTAGTAATCGGCTTAAGCCTACAAAAGATTTTAATGTATTTAAGTACATGTATTATTACAATGGCGCAGGCGTAGGCGCAGGAGACTTTAATAATGACGGGTTAATTGATTTATTTTTTACATCCAGCCAAAGCGATAATAAAATATACCTTAACCAGGGTAATTTAAAATTTAGAGATGTAACTAAGCAAGCGAAAATTCCGGAAGATGGAGGATGGTCAACAGGCGTGTCGGTTGTGGATATAAATAATGACGGCTTACTGGATATTTATATTTGCCGTGTTGGTAATTATGAAACATTACATAGCAAAAATCAGCTGCTGATCTGCCAGGGAATTGATAAAAACGGAGTTCCATTTTATAAAGATGAGGCGCATGAATATGGGCTTGATTTTTCAGGTTTCAGTACCCAGGCGGCATTTTTTGACTATGATGGCGATGGTGATCTTGATATGTTTTTATTAAATCATTCAGTTCACCAAAATGGAAATTTTTCCCCGAGGAAAGATTTTTTGGGAACCTTCTATCCGCTTTCTGGCGACCGGCTATACAGAAATAATGGTAATAATAAGTTTACCGATGTAACTAAGGAATGTAATATAAATAGCTCGGCTATAAGTTATGGTTTGGGTATTGCCGTTTCAGATATAGACTTAGATGGATGGCCTGATTTATATGTTGGTAATGACTTTCATGAAAATGATTATTTATATGTTAACCAGCATAACGGAACCTTTCATGAAGATCTTCCCAACAGGATCATGCATACCAGCAAATATACTATGGGAGTAGATGTTGCCGATATAAATAATGATGCTTATCCTGATATTATTTCAATGGACATGCTTCCCTTTGATCCTAAGATTTTAAAAAGTTCTCTTGGAGATGATGATTATAATGTATTTTATTTGAAGATTGGTTATGGATATAATTATCAATATTCAAGAAACAATCTTCAGCTCAACAGGAGAAATGGAATGTTCAGCGAAATTGGTTTGTATTCAGGTATTGCAGCAACGGATTGGTCATGGTCGCCTCTTTGGATGGACTTCGATAACGATGGATTAAAAGATTTATTTATATCCAATGGTATCCCAAAGAGATTAAATGATATGGACTATGTAAACTATATTTCTGATGATGAAATACAACAGAAACTAAAAGGCAGTTCTACCGCTGAAAGGGATTTAGGATTAATAAATAAATTTCCGGAAATAAAATTGCGAAACAAGTTTTTTCAAAATCAGGGCGAAGCAAAATTTAACGATGTGGGAGATGAAATTAATGATGACCGGCCTACTTTTTCAAATGGCGCAGTATATGCTGATCTTGACAATGATGGAGATCTCGATGTAATTGTAAATAATCTTGAAGACCCGGTTTTAGTTTATGAGAATGAAAGTAATAATTTAAAGAAAAAGCCTTATCTCGATATAAAATTGCAGGGTTCTTCCAAAAATATAAATGCTATTGGAGCGAAGATAATCGTGTATGATAGCAATGAAATAAGAACCTATGAAAATTTTCCGGTTAAGGGCTTTCAGTCAAGCATGCAAATTCCAATGCATATCGGGTTATTTAAAACAAAAGTTGATTCCATACTGCTTGTTTGGCCTGATAATACCTATCAAAAGATTGAATGGGAAAAATCAATCTCATCTCAAATTAAAGTTCAATACCAATCGGGATTTCCAAAGTACGATTATTCAAGATTAACCAATCATTGGAAAAATCCAACAAGGCCAATGGTGGATATTACTAAAGATGTGAATCTCTTGTACCAGCATATTGAGAATCCTTTTAATGAATTTGACCGTGAGCCATTAATTCCTTTTATGGTGTCAAGAGAAGGCCCGGCCCTTGCAGTTGGTGATGCTAACGGAGATGGGTTAGACGATGTTTTTATCGGCTCATCTAAGGGAAATAAAAGTGCTATATTTTTTCAGAGAAGCAATGGGAAATTTGAAAAATCCAATCAGCCCGAACTGGACGATGACAGTACTTATGAAGATGTAGATGCAACCTGGATCGACGTAAATAACGACGGTAGAACCGATCTTGTAATTGCTACAGGAGGTAACGAATATTATGGTAATGATAAGTTTCAGCAACCTCGCTTATATTTAAACGATGGCCACGAACATTTTACAAAATTGGATCATGCTTTTGACAATATTTATCTTACGGCCTCGTGCGTTGTGCCCTACGATTTTAATAATGACGGATACGTTGATTTATTTATTGGCGGCAGGGCCGTTCCCTGGGAGTATGGACAAGTTCCGCAATCTTACTTACTTGAAAACGATAAGCATGGACATTTTAAAGATGTTACCTCGCTTTACAATAATGAGCTTGGTAAAGTAGGTCTGGTAAAAAGCGCATTGTGGTACGATCTCAATAAAGACGGACGCAAAGATTTAATAATTTGTCCCGAATGGGGAGAAATATCTGTATTTATAAACGAAAATGGAAGCTTCAAAAAATATTTGCTTACTGATAAAAATGGCTGGTGGAATTTTGTACTTCCTGTTGATATAAATAGAGATGGAAAGACAGCTTTGATTGCCGGCAATGAAGGTCTTAATAGCCGGTTAAAGCCATCGGAAAAAGAACCAGTGCGTTTGTATTTTAATGATTTTGATGACAATGGTAAAAAGGAACAAGTGGTCACTTATTACCTTGGAGGACATGAAATACCTTTTGCAACAAAAGATGATATACAAAAGCAAATACCTTCCATTAAGAAAAAGTTTTTATATGCATCCGATTTTGCTAAAGCTCCATTAAATGAAATCTTTTCAGAAGATAAACTTAAAAATTCAAAAATTTTAACCGCCGATTATTTTGCCAATTCAATTTTACTAAATGAGAAAAATCTAATCTTTAAAACTTTGCAATTACCCTGGCTTGCACAGTTAAGCACTTTAAAGGATGCTGTTATTGTAAACGCAAATAACGATAGCCTTCCTGATGTATTATTGGTAGGAAACTTTTATGATAACAATATCCAAATGGGCAGGAATGATGCTGATTTCGGTACCATTCTTATTAATAAAGGTGATGGTCTTTTTACTTGCGAAAGTATTAATGGCCTTGAAATTAAAGGACAGGTTAAGCATATCAAAGAAATAAAAATAGGAGGCCAGGAAGCATTTATACTTGCAAGAAACAATGATAGTGTTATGGTAATTAAGTTTAAATAAAGCGTACAAATTATCATGGAATAGGAGTATAGATCCTCGTTATCCATTTCAATGTATCAGGCTGTTTGCTTCTGTCGGTTACAAGCGATTGAAAAGGCAGCGCCATAGCTCTCTTTTGATAATCGTTCATATAAATCTTCATTTGTTTAAGGGCATCTTCAACAGTGTAAGATCCTCCTATAACGTCTGCTGCCTGCATTTTCCATGGTACAAAGCGCCTGGAAAAAATCTTATTATTTCCGGGAAGATATTTATTTACAGATATTGCAACCATAGTTTCAAATTCCGCTTCATTCAATCTTTTTACATTGAGCATTGGAAAATTATTTTCTTTAGCTCCCTCATCCGCAATATATTTTTTTAATTCTGAGATCAAATTGTAAACCTGGGTGGTAGATGGATAGTTGCTATAAGTGGATTTTGTAACTACTAAAGTTGAGTCGTGTGACATAGTTTCATAAAAATTTACTCCATAAACATTTACTTGTTTTTCAACAAAAGCTTTCATACTTTTTATTATATCTATGAGATTATGGTGTATCTTTTTTGCGAGCGAATGCAAACGAATTCTGCTAAAAGGATTTGAACCTGCCACCAGCGTATATTTCCATTCTACCTGTACCGTGTCAACATTTAGCGGTATAAAATAAATGGAACTATTTACTAAGAAATTTTTATTTTTTATTTGAATGCTCATTGCATTGTATTTGTATTCGTTGATTAAGTATGTATTTTGGCCATATTCGAATTCAGTTTTATTAATCACACTATCGTACTTCACATTTCCAGGCCACCATTTGTTCCATTTATTTTCATTCATTAAAAAACGGGTAACGCTATGTATATTACAATTGAATTTTTGAATTTGCGAGATGACTATTTTACCGGGAAAAAAAATATAAACAGAGGCTAATAACAAACCAGAGAGTACTATTAAAACTATCAACCATTTCTTCATTTACACAAAACTTTAAAATCGCTGCAAAGTAATTAATAGAAAATTAAATGCATCCACATCTTTGTAAAACTAATTTTAAATCTTTCTTATTAATCTTCTTCAATTTTGTCGCATTAAAAAATAAGGCAGTAAAAATTTACCGCCTTATTTGGATGCGCTTAATTAAAAATTAACGGGTGTCGTTTTCAAGCCTGCTCTTTAACTTATGAGACGGTAAATAAATTTGAAAACCAACATTCAGGTTTAAATTACTTTGCGTTGTTGCATTGCCAAAGCCAACTATGCCATTGTATTTTAACAAAGTTTCCAGCCCAACATTTGGCGTTATAAAATATGCATAACCTGGCCCTATTCCAAGCCCAAGCCCGTTAGTGCTGCTTCCCCCGGAAACATTTTCTCCATTAATGCCAACATTCCCTTCAATAAAAAAGCGTGAATGCCTCAAAGGCGTCATATTCTTTTTATCATTAAAATAATAACGGGCTAAGCCTCCAACGCCATAACTGGTAGCGGTTGAATGCGCTACCGTGGTTAATCCAAAGTTGATGTAAGCGCCTATAGCAAGATTATCTTGTATAAAGAAAGCAAGCTTAGGGTCAATAGTCATTTGAAAGGCAGAGCCGGATCTTAAGCCAATATTAAAATTGGCAATATCACCGCCTGCTAATACATTTCCTTTTTGAATTTGAGAATAAGCAGAAACCGACAATAAAAAAATGCCGGAAAGAATTAATAATAATTTTCTTTTCATAAAACTTTTTTAAGTGTTTTTTTTAAGTGTGAAATGAAATCTACAATAGCAATACAGAATCCGTGATCCAAAACTTAACATATACAATACATGCTTTCGGTTTATTAGTTAGTTGTAATAATTGTAGATATAATTGTGAAGAATGTTTTCATATATGGTTGCTTAGTACGGGTTTTATTACTATTGTTTAATGGATAAATCAAAAAGAATGCCACCAGCTTGCGTTGCATATTTTGGTCTTATCTTTTTTAATTTACTTTGTTTGTCAAAAAAATTATTTATGATAAAGGAAAAAATATTGGTAATAGGCGCCTGCGGGCAAATAGGTGTAGAACTAACGTTGGAGCTTAGACGAATTTATGGGGGTTCGCAGGTAGTAGCGTCTGACCTTCGGGAAGAAAATGAATTGCTAAAGGGCACAGGACCTTATGTAAGCCTTGATGTAATGAATAAGGAAATGCTCCATGTGCAGGTGATACGGCAAAATATTACACAGATATATTTGCTCGCCGCAATTTTATCTGCAACCGGGGAAAAAAATCCTAACCTTGCATGGCACCTCAATACACAAAGCCTTTTGAATGTTCTTGAAATAGCACGGGACGAACAAATACAAAAAGTTTACTGGCCCAGCAGCATAGCAGTTTTTGGTCCAACTTCTCCTAAAACAAATTGCCCGCAGCAAACGATTATTGAACCAATAACTGTGTATGGTATTAGCAAATACGCAGGGGAATTTTGGTGTAACTATTATAACCATCGTTACGGCCTTGATGTGCGTAGCCTTCGCTATCCTGGATTGATAAGTTATAAAAGTGAGCCGGGCGGTGGAACTACTGACTATGCGGTTGAAATATTTCATGATGCACTGACAGAAAAAAAATATCAGTGTTTTTTAAAAGAAGATACTTACCTGCCAATGATGTATATGTCAGATGCGATAAGGGCAACAATTGAATTGATGGAAGTTGATGCTTCTGCTATTTCTGTTCGTACTTCATACAACATAGCAGGCATGAGCTTTTCGCCAAAGGAAATAGGTGAAGAAATTAAAAAACACATTCCTGAATTTAAAATAATATACGAACCGGATTACAGGCAGGCTATTGCTGAAAGCTGGCCACAAAGCATTGATGACAGCGTTGCAAATAAAGATTGGGGGTGGAAGCCTGCCTATAATCTTGAGAAGATGACTACGGAAATGCTAAAAAATATGCAACAGTTTTTGAGAAAAAATAATTCTAATATGATAAAATAGCTATTTGGAATTACAGAGTTTTTTTATATTTTGTGTTATTAACTTACACTAAAACAATTAATATGAAAAAATTATTCTTTCTCCTGGTTGCTGTCTGTTCTTTAAATCTATCCTTCGCTTTTTCAGGACACAAATTGCCTTCGAAAAATGCCAGTCAAATTTATGTTCCGATAGGAAAGAACATGCAAATTTCTTTGATGGATCTATCTGTTATTAACGTTAAAGATTTTCAACAATTAACCGGCAAGCATTTGAATTTTTTTCAACGCATGAGTTTTAAAGCTTCTCAGCGAAAGCTTAGAAATTCTTTTAATGCAGACGGAACTGTTGATAATGCAAGTTTGAAAAAGCTGGTAGAGTCTGGTAGTGGTGGATTTAATATTGGTGGCTTTGCTCTTGGATTTTTCCTTGGTTTAATTGGTGTGCTGATCGCTTATTTAATTGGCGGCGAAAATAAACAAAGTCTCACTAAATGGGCCTGGATTGGCTTTGGTGTTTGGGTCGTTTTACTCCTTCTGTTTTTCATTTAGTGTAATTCTATATTATTTTTCTTGCAACCTTACTATTAATTTAGTAAGGTTTTTTTATCGAATTTAAGATATTTAGTTACCATACTGTAACTACTTTAAAACATCTATTTATCTTTTGTATTTGCGAACTAATTCTTAATTATATTTTTCGACAAGCACTCTTATCATACAATTTTTTTTCATTTAGGCCGTTATTCAAACCAAAACTACATTATGAAAAAATTGTTACTCATTTTTCTGGCATTTTCTGTTAGTGTGTCAACGTTCGCATTTTCTGCGGTTTCTTTTGCACCCAAAAAAGCTTCAGATGTATACCTTCCTGTTGGCTCAACGGGCCAAAAAATTTCGTTGCTGAATTTATCAACTATCGGTATTAAAGATTTCGAAAGCCTGTCTGGTCGCCATCTAAGTTTTTTAGACCGAATAGGTTTTAAAATGTCGCAGCGTAAATTAAGAAACAGCATTAAGGCTGATGGCACTATCGATAACAAAAAGCTCAACAAATTTCTTGAGCAGGGAGATCACTCTACCGGTTTTCATTTGGGTGGATTTGCATTAGGCTTTTTTGTTGGGTTGATAGGCGTTTTAATTGCATACCTCATTAACGATGATTATAAGAGAAACAGGGTGAAATGGGCATGGATAGGTTTTGGAATATTCGTTGTTCTATATTTGGCTCTAATTTTAGCATTATTAAACAGTGTGGGATATTATTAAGCAATCAATAATTTTACTAAAATATAAATGGCCTCATAGGGGCCATTTATATTTTAAGTTTAATCAAGTGAAAATCTTTAAAAATTCAGCACATCTTTCATGCTAAAAATTCCTTTCTTGTTATGAATGAATTCTGCAGCGAGCAATGCGCCACCGGCAAAGCCTTTCCTGTTATGCGCCGTATGAATTATTTCTATATCATCTATATCTGAAGAATATTTTATGGAATGTGTTCCCGCTGCAGGGTCTATTCTTTTGCTCGTAATTAAAAGTTCATTGGAACTTTTCGTTGGTTCTTTATCTTGTCCTTCTTGAAGTATCCATTTATTTTTTTGTTTAGACGCCTTAATAATTTCTTCGGCAAGAGTAATGGCCGTTCCGCTTGGTGCGTCTTTCTTTTGCGTATGATGTATCTCCTCAATGCTCACATTATAATTTGTTTGCCTGCTCATAAGAGTCGCCAATTTCTTGTTCAGCTCAAAAAAAATATTTACGCCAACACTGAAATTACTGGCATATAAAAAGGTGCCGTTGACTTCCTTGCATTTTTGCAGTATTTCATCTAATTGGCCAAGCCAACCTGTTGTTCCGCATACGACCGGAACGCCTGCATCAAAACAAAGTAAAATATTTTCCGCAGCGCTTTGTGGATTTGTAAATTCAATAGCTACGTCAGCCCTTTGTAAATTCTCTTTGGTAAGTTCTTCAAGATTTTCGTCATTAACCTTTAAAACAATTTTGTGATTCTTTTGTAAGGCAATTTCTTCAATGGCTTTACCCATTTTTCCATAACCTAATAATGCAATGTTCATAAATGTAAATATCAGTAAGAAATATAGATTGACAACAATAAAAATAGTTTGGCAAAATTCGTGTAATTAGTTGCAATTAACATAACAAAAAACCTATGGAAGCGGCAATGAAATTTTTGAATGAGTATCTCTAAAAAAGAATACAAATGAAATTCCCGGGCCATTATTGTTTGTATTTAACCCGGGCCGTATTTTCATACTGATATCCGGACTTACATCAAATGCTTTCAAATGCGCATCCACCGTAGCATCCACCACATTCAATCCCCAGATAACCAGAAAAAATAAAACAGAATAATCAACATTTTGTCTGTATTCATTACGGTATTGCCTGATAGATTCGGTACTAAGATTAATTACGGATGGGTCTACTTCTTTATCATTAGAGGTGTCTTTATCCGATCTTAACACTACTGCCTTTCGTAATAATTTGTAGGTTTTTATATTAAAAAAAAATACGCCCGCACTGGTTCCCAGTGCACCATAAACAATAGGAATTTTCCAATATTTTTTATTATAAAACTGGCCCCAGCCAGGTAACACAGCAGAGCGGAAAGTTGCTACTTTAGGATTAAACTTTTTTTTTCTTACTGCGGTATCCTGAGCCAGGAGATTTTTGTGGCTTGAATCTTCGACTGTATTACCCTTTAATAGCAAGGTGTCCGGCTTTTGCTGTGCAAATACCTTTGCATCATGCATCATGAAAAGAAGAAAAAATATTGTAAAAAGTAAGAAGGGTTTTAGCATAACTTAATCCACCGGCACCTGCATCTTTTCTAAGATAGAATTTAATTCTTCCATTGAATAATAATCAAGCGTAATGCTGCCGGTACCTTTTTTATTTTGCGTCATTTTCACTTTAGTGCTAAAGTGCGATGCTAAATTATCTTCAATTTTTTTTAAAGATGGAGGTAGTGTTGCTTTTACCGAATTATTAACACCGTCTTTTGAAGGCGTATAAAGTTTTCTGACAAGATCTTCAGTTTGCCTTACAGAAAGTTCCTTGTTTTTTATTTCATTAAAAATAAATAATTGCTTATCCACAACATCTACATTAATGAGAGCTCTTGCGTGGCCCATACTTATAATTCCATTTCTTACTGCGGCCTGTATGTCGGGAGGCAGTTTTAGTAAACGCAAATAGTTGGTAACTGTGCTTCTTTCTTTACCCATTCGCTCTGCAAGCTGTTCCTGCGTATAATCAAGTTCGTCCATCAGTTGTTTATAGCTAAGGGCAATTTCTATGGCATTAAGGTCTTCCCTTTGTAAATTTTCAAGCAATGCCAACTCCAGAATCTTTGAATCTTTTACTTCGCGTATATATACCGGCACATCTGCAAGTCCTGCAATTTTTGCGGCTCTAAACCTGCGCTCGCCTGCAATAATTCTGTATTTTCCATTACTAAGTTTTGAAACAGTGAGCGGTTGAATAATATCGTGCATCTTTACTGATGCAGCAAGTTCACTTAGAGAAACTTCGTCAAAATCATGCCGTGGCTGTTCAGGATTTGCTTCAATAAGATGTAATGGAATGCGCGTATTTAGAACACTTAATTTTTCAGGAGTCTCTTTTCTTAAACTGGTTGAGGTTGTTGATAAATCCGCATCAATATTTTGTAATAACGACCTGATGCCTTTTCCTAAAGCATCTTTTTTATTTGGAATACTCATATTCAATTTTTTTATAGAAATTTTTTCAGCTTCATATAGGATGCTCCATTACTTTTTGCTGCTGGGAAATCTTTGTCATATTATTACGCTGAAGTATCTCTTTTGCAAGGTTTAAATAATTAATAGCTCCTTTACTTTCAGCATCGTAAAGTATGGCAGGCTTTCCAAAGCTGGGTGCTTCACTTAGTTTTGTATTGCGATGTATAACGCTTGCAAATACAAGATCTTCAAAATGCCGCCTTACTTCATTTACTACCTGGTTGCATAACCGAAGCCTTCCATCATACATTGTCATTAACAAGCCTTCAATTTCCAATGAAGTGTTTAGCCTGTTTTGCACAATCTTAATTGTGTTTAATAATTTTCCTAAACCTTCCAAAGCAAAAAATTCAGCCTGTACGGGAACTAACACGCTGTCAGCGGCGGTAAGTGCATTTACTGTTATTAAACCTAATGAAGGTGAACAATCAATTATAATAAAATCATATTGATCTTTAATATCTCTTACAATATTTTTTAAAACGCTTTCCCTATCAGGATAATTGATCATCTCAATTTCTGCACCTACCAAATCTATATGAGAAGGAATAAGATCGAGATGAGGAATTTCAGTTTTTAAAATCACATCTTTTGCTGGTGTTTCATTTACCATACAATCATATATGCC
>Ga0070679_100001529_pt1 | contig 20618 bp, 16 predicted proteins | sample KBSC63BmetaG_FD_65652 | JGI IMG/M metagenome (GOLD analysis project Ga0070679, IMG submission 65652) | Corn rhizosphere microbial communities from Kellogg Biological Station, Michigan, USA - KBS C6-3B metaG | ecosystem: Host-associated > Plants > Roots > Rhizosphere | place: USA: Michigan... | reverse complement strand
TGGCTGTGCGAAAGCCGCGGCTATCTCCTCGATCGCGTCACCGCCATCCGCAAGACGGCGGTCTATGCGCCGCGCGCGATCCGTCGACTTTATTCGGGAATCCGGCTGCTCGGCTGGAAAAGCAACACAATCGAGGTGCGTGCCGATTACGCCGCCTTCGAGACGCTGCTCGACGAGATGACGCGCGTCTTCAATGTCGGCGTCTATCACGACCGTATCGTCTTCGCGGATGGCCGCCCCAAATTCAAGGAGAAGATCTGCGTCTTCGACAGCGTGCTCGTGCCGAACAGTTTGATCTTCCCGCTCTAACGCGTCATCGCGTTCGCGGCATTGCAGCCCAAAGATCCTGGTCCTGGACCGGGGTTCTTGGCCGAAAGCTGACAGCTTAAAGCTGAGAGCTAAAAGCTGACAGCTCCCCCTATTTGTTCAAGTGATTGTAGACGTCGTGGAAGGTGTAGATCTCCTTGTTGATGAGCTCGCCGTTGCGCCGCTCGATCTGGCGGATATAAATCGGCTGGACCACGTCGCGCGTTGCGGGATCGATGCGGATCTTGCCGCGCGGGCTGTCGAGCGAGAGCGTTTTGAATGCCGCCATCGCCTTGTCGCCGTCGATCTTACCCTTGAGCTCGGCGATCACGTGATAGATGCCGGCCATCCCGTCATAGCCCGAGACCGACATGAAATCGGGATGAAGCCCGGTTCCGAAATATTTGGTGTAATCGGCGACGTATTTCTTGTTCACCGGGTTGTCGAGCGACCAGGAATAATTCTGCACCGAATAGGCGCCGATCTCGGCGTCGCTCGCCGCGCGCGCGGCCTGGGGCGACGCATCGAACAGGTCGGTCGCGCCCAGAAGCTTCGTGCCGGCCGCCTTCATGCCGGTCTGCACATAAAGCTTCGAAAAAGATTCGGATTGCTTGGTGCTGGCAAGGAACAGGAAAATCGCCTGCGGCTTGGCATCGGCGATGCGCTGCACGTAAGCGGCGAAGTCGAGCTCTTGCAGCGGCACGCCGATCTCGCCCGTGATCTTGCCCCCGGCCTTGGTGAAGGCCTTCTTGAAGGCATCGCCCGCCGCATGACCCGCGACGTAGTCGGCGACGACGACGTAGCAATCCTTGATGCCGTTCGCCGCCGCCCACTCGCCCAATTTGGTCTCGAGCGCCTCGAGCGTCGAGGCGACGCGCACGAAATAGGGCGAGGTGTCGGTGATCGACATGGTGGCAGCGTTCATCACCATGGCCGGCGTTTTCGACTGGGTGATCAGCGGCGCGATCGCAAAGGCGGTCGGGCTGAAATCGATGCCGGCGATGAAATTGACCTTGTCGCGGGTAATCAGCTCCTGTGCGAGCTGTTTGGCGCGCTCGGGATTGGGGCCCGCCTGATCGCGCTTCAGAATCTCGATCTTCTTGCCCGCGACATGGTCGCCATGCTCGCGCACATAGGTCTCGATGCCGTTGCCGATCTGCTGGCCGAAATCCCCGAACATGCCCGAGAATTGCGCGATGACGCCGATCTTGATCGTGTCCTCAGCGCGGGCTGGCGTCGCCGCCGCAAGCCCCGCCGCAGCGGCAGCCAGAAAAATTGCCCGCAGCCAATGATTACCCCGCTTCATTGCGATACCCTCCCCCGTACTCGTCCATTGTCGGACCTTCCACGCAGCATGCGCGGATTCGGCTTCCGGGGCAACCGGTCTCGCCCCCACCATGTCGAAATTGCCGGCTTGCGCCAAGGCGCTTATCATCCGCTCAAAGCGCGTGAAAGGGAGACGCCGATGTTTCTCATGAACCAGTGGTATGCGGCGGCGCTCGGCAAGGAGCTCGGGCCGCGCCCGCTCGCCCGCACGATTTGCGACGTTCCGGTCGTCATGTTCCGCACCGAAACCGGCAAGGCCGCCGCCTTGGACGATCGCTGCCCGCATCGCTACGCGCCGCTCTCGGCCGGAGAATGCCGCGGCGAGATCATTGCCTGCGCCTATCACGGCATCGAGTTCGGCGCCGACGGCGCGTGCACCCTGATCCCGCATCAGCCGAACATTCCGCCGAAGATGCGCGTGCGTTCCTATCCTTTCGTCGAGCGCTGGGGCTGGGCGTGGATCTGGCTCGGCGATCCGCTGCGCGCCGATCCGTCGACCATTCCCGATTACGCCTGGTTCGGCGCGGCGGGCTGGCACAGTTTCCAGCGGCATTATTACGTCAAGGCGAATTGGGAGATCTGCGCCGACAATCTCCTCGATCTGAGCCATACGCCCTTCATCCACAAGAAGACCGTCGGCGTGCCGGAAATGGCGACGATCCCGGTCGAGACCACGGTCGAGGGCGACCGCGTGTTTCAGCGCCGCGTCATGAGCCAGGTCGTGCCCAGCCCCTTCGTCGCGGAATGGGGCGGATTCAAGGGCCGGATCGATCGGCGGGCCACCGTTGTCTGGGAGCCGGCCTCCAACATGAACGCGGAGCTGCTCTATGAGGATTCGGCGAACAGCATCATCCTGCGCTTGACCAATCCGGTGACGCCCGAGACCGAGCGCACGACCCATGTCTGGTTCGCCTGGTCGCGCAATTTCGGCTCGGCTTCCGACGCGGATCCCATGGCGCTGCGCTTTCAAGAGCAGAGCTACGCCGTGATGGCCGAGGATGTCAGCTTCATGGAAATCCAGCAGCAGGGTCTCGATCGCGCCGGCGATTTCCAGCCGGTGGCGATCCGCGCCGATGCGACCCTCATCCAGGCGCGGCGGATCGTCGAGAGGCTGCGCCAGGAAGAGCGCGCGCAGGCACGGCGCCAAAGCGCCTGAGGCGCGGCGAGAAACCTCGGTCTTTCGGCGCACCCGAATGCACCGTATTTGCAAACCGGCGGGCGGAGCCCGCTGCACTGCCTTATCCGATATTGACGACGAAATATTCGCCAAGATCGACAAAATCCGCAACGAACCTCACGCCTTGTGGTGGGGCCGAGATCGGCATCTCGTGCGCTGCGTCGCCCAACCCCGGAGCCGGCAAGACGACATTCTTGGCCCGGCACCGCCGAAATAAACCTTTGAGCTATATCAAAGCTAAACAGCCGTCCGCCGGCTAATTTGCGGCAATCATGACAGGTCCGGCGGATCTTACGTTAGAGAAGCAAGCGCGCGAGCGCGCGGCGCGCGGACGCTTGCGCCTGTCGCGCCCGCTTCTGTTAGGCCTTGTTGCATTCGCGCTTCTTGTGGGCATTGCCTTCTGGCTTTCGCGCGGCGAAGCGCCGCGGCGCTACACCACCGCACCGGTCACCCGCGGCAGCATCACGCGCGCCGTCACCGCGACTGGCACGGTCAACCCGCAGCTGACGATCATCGTCGGCTCCTATGTTTCCGGCGTCATTCAGACGATTTCCTGCGATTACAACACCAAGGTGACGAAAGGTCAGGTATGCGCGACCATCGACCCGCGCCCCTTCCAAACCGTCGTCGATCAGAACAGGGCCAATCTCCAAACCGCGCAGGCGCAGCTGCAAAAGGACGAGGCTGGCCTCGCCTATGCGAAGCTGACATCGGATCGGCTCTCGCGCCTCGTCAAGCTCGACTCCGCCTCGCGCGATGCCGCCGACAACGCCAGGAACGCCTATGACCAGGCCCTGGCGCAGATCGCGCTCGACAAGGCGACGATCGCGCAGCGCGAGGCGGCGCTGCAGGCGGCGCAAGTCAATCTCGACTACACCAAGATCATTTCGGCGGTCGACGGCACGGTGGTGTCGCGCAACGTCACCATCGGCCAGACCGTCGCTGCGAGCTTCCAGACGCCGACGCTTTTCCTCATCGCGACCGATCTCACCAAGATGCAGGTCGACACGAATGTGAGCGAGAGCGACATCGGCAACATCACTGCAGGCGACAAGGCGATGTTCACCGTCGAAGCTTTTCCGAGCGAGAGGTTCACGGGCGAAGTCACGCAGGTGCGCCAAGCGCCGCAAACCGTGCAGAACGTCGTCACCTATGACGTCGTGGTCGGCGCCGACAATCCCGATTTGAAGCTCAAGCCCGGCATGACCGCGACGATGCGCGTCGTAACCGACGAACGCCAGAACGTCCCGCGGGTGCCGGACCAGGCGCTGCGCTTCTCGCCCGCGGGCCTCGGCGGCGGCCGCTCCAGCGAAGGGTCCCGCGTCTGGGTGTTGCGCGACGGCGAGGCGGTTGCGGTTCCGGTCCAGACCGGTCTCGACGACGATAGCAACACGGAAATTACCGCCGGCGCGCTCAAGGAGGGCGACAAGGTCATCACTGGCGAGCAGCGCGATCAGAACGCTGCCGGCTCGCATCCGCGACTCTTCGGATTCTTCTAGAGGCCGTTTTGCCCGCCTCCGACATCGTCATCGAGCTCCACGACGTGACGCGGCTCTATACGCTCGGCGGCGTGGCCGTGCGCGCGCTCGATGGCGTCAGCCTCACGATCCGGCGCGGGGAGTTCGTTGCGATCATGGGCTCGTCGGGCTCCGGCAAATCCACGCTCATGAACGTGCTCGGCTGTCTCGACCGCCCGACGAGCGGACGTTATCTCTTCGAGGGCATCGACGTCGAAAGCCTCGACGAGCCGGCGCTGGCCGCCATTCGCAGCGAGCGCATCGGCTTCGTTTTCCAGAGCTTCAATCTTCTGGCGCGGACCAGCGCGATCGAGAACATTGCCCTGCCGCTTTTCTATGCGGCTTCCGGCCCGCCCGGGCGCGCCGCGCGGCTGAAGCGCGCGCGCGAGGTCCTCGCCCTGATCGGCCTCGGCGACCGGGCGCAGAACACCCCAGCACAACTCTCGGGCGGCCAGCAGCAGCGCGTTGCGATCGCCCGCGCGCTCGTCAATTCGCCGGCGGTGCTGATGGCCGACGAGCCCACGGGCAATCTCGACACCCGCACCTCGCACGAGATCATGGAAACGCTGCGCAGCCTCAACCGCGAGCGCGGCGTGACGATCGTCATCGTCACGCATGAGGCGGATATCGCGGCTTACGCCGACCGTGTCGTCACCATGCGCGACGGCCGGATCGTCTCCGATGCGGAAAATCGCGGGCCGGCCAAGACCGCTCCTGCTTCGCTCGCGCCAACGGCCGCGCATCCGGGCGAAGCCGGCGCCGTGACCGGCATCGGCGGCTTCGCCCTGATGATCCTCGGCGCGGCCGCGCAGGCGATCGGCCGCAACAAGCTGCGCTCGGCGCTCACCATGCTCGGCGTCTTCATCGGCGTCGCGGCGCTCATCGCCATGGTCGCGGTCGGCCAAGGCGCAAACATGGCGGTGCAGAAGCAACTCCAGAGCCTCGGCACCAACATGGTCGTGGTGGTGCCGGGGGCCGTTACGGCCGGCGGGGTGCGCGCGGGCTTCGGCAGCGCCTCGACCCTTACCGTCGCCGATGCGCAGGCGATCAAGCGAGAAGACGAAGCGGTCTCGCAGGTCAGCTACATCATCCGCCAATTGGGTCAGGTGCAATTCGGCAATCGCAACTGGTCGACCAGCATCCAGGGTGTCACCGCGAGCTATCTCGATACCGCCAATTGGCAGATCGCCGCCGGCCGCGCCCTCACGCAACAGGACGACAGCACCGGTGCGCTGATCTGCATCATCGGTCAGACGGTCTATCGCCAGCTCTTCGGCGAATACGAAAACCCGGTCGGCGCGACCATTCAGGTGAAAGGCGTGCCGCTGCGCGTCATCGGCGTCCTCGCCGCCAAGGGCCAGACACCTTTCGGCCAGGACCAGGACGATCTCCTCATGGTGCCCTTCACCACCGCCGAGCGCCGCGTCTTGGGCGTCGCCGCGCCGACGCAGCAGCAATCGGCGATCTCCGCCGCCTATCCGGCGCCGCCCAACCCTTACGGGCTGACGCCGCGCCTCACCGGCTACGTCAATCAGATTTTCGTCCAGGCGGCGAGCCCCGAGCTGGTTCAGCCTGCGATACAACAGGTGACGCAGACGTTGCTGCGCCGTCATCGCATCCGCACGGGCGACACCAAAGACTTCGATATCCGCAACTTGAGCCAGATCGCCAGCGCCGCCGAAGGCAGCAGCCGCATCATGGCGCTTCTTCTTGCGACCGTCGCCTCGATCTCGCTCCTCGTCGGCGGCATCGGCATCATGAATATTCTTCTGGTCTCTGTTACCGAGCGCACGCGCGAGATCGGGCTGCGCATGGCGATCGGCGCGCGCCGCCTGCAGGTGCTGCTGCAATTCCTCGCCGAAGCCGTGTTCCTCAGCCTCAGCGGCGGGCTCGCCGGGATCGTGAGCGGCGTCATCGCCTCGCAGCTCATCTCGCGTCTTGCCGGCTGGCCGACGCAGCTTTCCTGGGTGGCGATGCTGGGCGGCTTCGTCTTTTCCGCCGCGGTCGGGATTTTCTTCGGCTTCTACCCGGCGCGCAAAGCCGCGCATCTCGATCCGATCGAGGCGCTGCGTTACGAATAGCGCCTCGGCGCGTCAGCCCATATTGACGACGAAATACTCGCCGCGATCGACGAAATCCGCGACGAGCTTCACCCATTGTGGTGCGGCCGAGATCGGCATCTCATGCGCCGCGCCATGGATCAGAATGCGCGTACAATGGGGGATCGCCTCCTGGTAGGGCTCGAGCGCCGCCTCGGGGATCATGTCGTCATGCGTCGCGCAGATCAGCAAGACCGGCACGGCGATCTCGGAAAGCCGCGCCTTCAGGTCGCCATTGCCCTCGGGCGCGGTGAAACGACCCATGTTTTCCCGCGCGTTGCGCGCGATGCGCCGGCGCTCCTCTTCGCTGGGCGGCGCCGTCCAGCTGGGGCTGTCGCCATAAAGCCGCTTCTCGATCGCCTCCATCGGCGGCGGCGCGCCGCCGGGAGGCCCGTGGCGCACCGCGAAAGCGGCGGGCGCCGAGAGCACCAGGTTTTCAACCAGCTCCGGATGGCGGATGGCGAGCCACGCGCCGATCGCGCCGCCCGCCGATTGCGCGACGAGATGAACCTTGCCCGGAGCGATGTTGGCGATGAATTCGGCCATGCGCTCGACCACGTCGAGCAGCGTCTTGCAATCGCCGACCGGCGTATCATCGAAACCGGGCCGCGACGGAATCAGCACACGGTGCCGCTCCGCGAGCATTACAACGAAAGAGGCACCGCGTGGCGGCGCGCCGCCTGCGCCGTGGAGAAAGACGATAGTCTTGCCCTGCCCCGCCTCGCGATAATGCAGCGGTAATCCGCCAAGTTCGACGATCTTCTCCTCGATGACAACGCTCACAGCGTCTTTCCCTCGGGCATGACTTCCTTGGCGAAGAGCTGGATCGAGCGAATTTTTTTATCGGGGCTCCCCGCGCGATCGAAAATGAGATTGAGCACGCCGCAGCCGATCTCGTCATGAAGCCGCTTGATCTGCTTCAGCGCCGCTTTCGGCCCGCCGCAGATAACCGTGCCGCGCTCGACCGCTTCCTCGACCGAGCGCGGCTCGTCCGCCGCGAGGTTGCGGAAGCGCTCGACGAGCTTGGTATCACCGCGGCCGAAAAAGCCCGAAGTGGCGACGAGCCGGTTCGCATCGACGAGACCGCCGGTGAGGGTGCTCCCCGCGAACATTGGCCGGACCGTCTCGAACGCCTCTTCGTCGGTCTCGCCGACATAGATCGGCAATTGATAGACGATCTGCTCCACGCTCGGCTGCCAGCCATAGTCGGCGCAGCGCGCGCGGTAATGCTGCGCTGCTTCGGCGGCGAGCGGCCGGTTGGTGAAAGCAAGGCCGAGCCCAACCTTCTTTCGCGCGGCGAACTCGCCGGACTCCTTGCTCGAGCCCGAGACATAGATCGGCGGCGTCGGCTGTTGCAGCGGCCGCGGCCAGATCGAAACGTTGCGGTAATGAAAATGCCGGCCTTCCCAGCCGAAAGGCATGCGGTCGGTCCAGGCGCGCACGATCAAATCCCAGGCCTCTTCGAAGCGCGTGCGCGATTCCGCCGGGTTGACGTTGTAGACGAGATATTCATAGGGCGCGCCGCGCAGCAGCCCGGCGACGAGCCTCCCGCCGGAGAGATTGTCGATCATCGCGTATTCTTCGGCGATGCGAACGGGGTTCCCGGTCAAGGGAATGAGCGCGCCGAGAATGGCGATCTTGGCGCGCTTCACCTTCTGGGTCAGCGCGCTCGCCAGAACGGTGACATTGGGCGCGAGGTTGAAGGGCGAGTAGTGATGCTCGGCGCAGGCGATCCAATCGAAGCCGAGCTCGTCTTCCATCTCCACTTCATCGAGGCAATTGGCAACGGCGCGGCGCGCCTGGTCCGGCTCGAAATAGCGATTGGGCACCGGCCAGCGATTGCCCGGCATGCGAATGCGGCCATAAGGCATGCCGTTGAAGATCGAGAATTTCATGACGAACTCGCGGGTGGTGATAGCTTCAGCGCGGCAGATAGGCCTCGGTCACGAGCTTCTCCGCATCGGGCGCCTTGTCGAGCACGCCGAGATCGACGAAGGAGCGCGCCATGATGCCAAGCGCCTTTTTCGAGAACCGGCCGTCGCTCGAGAAGGACGGCATCATCACGTCATAGGTGCTCGATGAAATATCGGGATCGACATGCTGGATTTGCGCCGCGATCGCGACCGATTGCGCCTTGTTGGCGCGCATGAAGGCGATGGTCTCGTACCAGGCTTTCAAAAATTTACGCAGCGTGTCGGGATGATGGTCGATCAGCGCCTTGTTGGCGATGAAGACATAGGCGTGAAAATCTTTGACATAATCGCCGAACTTCAAGAACAGCTTGCCCTTGCCTTGGCGCTGCAGCTGCAACGCGGTCGAGAGATCGATGGTGAAGCCGTCGACATTGCCGGCAATGAGGCTCGCCAACCCGCCCGTGCCCGAGGCGACGAGCTCGATCCCTTTCATGCCCCAGCCCTGCTGGCGCGAGATCTCGCTGACGAGCCAACCGGTCAAGGTGCTGACTTGCGAGACGGCGATCCGCTTGCCTTTGAGATCGGCGACCGTCTTCATCGTCGTGTTGGGCGCGGCGACGATGGTGATCTCCAAAGGCGCATTGCCGATCGCGCCGACACCGAGACCCGGCAGCCCCTTGGCGATCATCGCGATATCGGAGCCGCCATCGAGCCCGATATCGACCGCGTCGGCGGTCAAGGCCTGCACCAGCATCGGCGCGCCACCGAAGCTGGTGATCTCGACATCGAGGCCGTATTTCTTGAAGATGCCTTCGCGCACGCCAACATCGAGCGGCACAAAGCCGAAGGCGGTCGGAAACGCCTTGCCGGCGCGCAAAGTTTCGGCCACGCCTTGACCCGCGATGCCGAGCACGCCTGCCACAACGAGTGCGAGCGAGATGCTCAGCCGTAACCGCCGATAAACCGATAGAGCCTTCACGGATCGTCTCCCCATCCACGCACGATTTGCGCCAGAGCCTATCGCGCGCGCCGGGCTCAAGCCAGCCGATTTCGCGCTACCACGCTTGACCTGAATCAAAGCCGGCGCGCTGAAAGAGGTTAGCCTCGGGTGGTCAATTCGACGGCGCAGGAGCCGCGCATGGATACACTCTCGCGAGGCGAGCGCCGTCTCATCGTCAACGGAAGCAGCATCGCCCTGCCGCAAGAGGCATCGGAGCTTCCGCTCCTCTGGTTCCTGCGCGACCGGCTCGGACTCAAGGGCGCGAAATTCGGCTGCGGCCATGGCGGCTGCGGCGCTTGCCTCGTCGAGGCCGATGGCGAAGCCATGACCGCCTGCAATCATCCGGCCGCCGCGTTCCTCGGCAAAAGCGTGAAGACGATCGAGGCGATCGCCGCGGAAGAAGACAACCCGGTCATCCGTGCCTGGCTCGCGGAGCAGGTCCCGCAGTGCGGCTACTGCCAGCCGGGCATGATCGTCGCGGCCAACGCGCTTTTGGCGCGCGACCCCAAGCCGAGCGATCACGCGATCGATCAGGCGCTGTCGCATGTGCTGTGCCGCTGCGGCACCTATCCGCGCGCCCGACGCGCCGTCCATCGCGCCGCCGAGGGCCGATGGGCTGGCGCACCCTTCCCCGAAGCGCGCATGACGCCGGCGCCGCAAGCGCCGGCCAGCGCCGTCGTATTCAATCCTTGGGTCAAGATTGCGCGCGACGGCACGGTCGTCGTTGTGATCGGTCAAGCCGAGATGGGCCAGGGCATCACGACCTCGCTGCCGATGCTGGTCGCCGAAGAGCTCGGCGTACCGCTCGAGCGCGTGGCGACCGAGACCGCCCCGGCCGATCACATCTACGATAACCCCTTCATCCACGAGCAGATGACGGTCGGCAGCCTCAGCATCCGAACAAATTGGGAGCGCATGCGCCGCGCCGGCGCGGAAGTGCGCGAGCGCCTGATCGCGGCCGCGGCCGCGCGCTGGAATGTGGCGGCGAAAGAATGCCGCGCGCAAGAGGGAGAAGTGGTTCACACTCTTTCCGGCCGCGCTCTCAATTTTGGCGCGCTCGCCGAAGCGGCAGCCGCGCTGAGCGCGCCGAAGAATCCACCACTCAAATCGATCGATGAATTCGAGCTTCTCGGCAAGCCGACGGCGCGCCGCGAGATTCCGGCGCATATTGCCGGCCGCACCGTCTTCGGTATGGATGTCGATCTTCCCGGCGCGCTTTGTGCGACCATGCTCATGCCGCCGGTCATCGGCGCGAAACTCGAGCGCGTCGATACGGCGGTGGCGCGCGCCATACCGGGCGTGCACGATGTTGTCCATATCCCGAGCGGCATCGCGGTGGTAGCCGATGATTTCTGGTCCGCAATGAAAGGCCGCGAGGCGCTCGGCGCGCTTTGGTCGGGCGGTCTTGCGGGCGTCTCGAGCGGGCAGATCACGCAGCGCCTGCGCCAGGCGCTCGGCCGTGAGGGAGAGCACATTCAAGAGCACGGCGACGCGCTGGGCGCCCTCGATCGCGCTCGAACCGTGATCGAGGCGGAATACGAGACGCCCTATCTCGCCCACGCGCCCATCGAGCCGATGAATTGCGCCGCGCGCCTGACCGACGGGTTGTGCGACATCTGGGTTCCGACCCAGAGCCAGACGATCGCGCAGGATGCTGCCGCGCGCGCCGCCGGCTTGCCGCCCGAAAAAATTCGCGTGCACACGACCTATCTCGGCGGCGGCTTCGGCCGGCGCACAGTGCCGGACTTCGTCACGCAGGCGGTTGAGATCGCCAAGGCGACGGGCCAACCGATCCGGCTCGCCTGGACGCGCGATGAAGACATGCGCAACGACCATTACCGTCCAGCCAGCCTCACCCTTCTGCGCGGCGGCCTCGATGCGCGAGGCGAGCCCATCGCCTGGTTTCTGCGCGCCGCCGGTCCCGAGCTCGTCGGCGAAGGATTGGATGTCGCTTATGACCTGCCCGATCTTCGCACCGAGCACGTGCTTGAGGATCCAGGCGTTCCGACCGGCTATTGGCGCTGCGTCGGCGCGACCCAGCACGCTTTCGCCGTCGAAGGCTTCATGGACGAGCTCGCCCATGCCGCTTGCGCCGATCCGGTCGAATTCCGGCTACGTCATCTCGGCTCCTCTCCGCGGCTCAAAGCGGCGCTGGCGCTGGCGGCGGCAAAATCGCATTGGAACGAGCCGCCGCTTCCCGGCCGCGCGCGCGGCGCCGCCGCCTATCGCGCGCATGGTGGATGGTGCGCGCAAATCGCCGAAGTTGCGCGCGAGACCGCCGGCGGCTTCAACGTCGCGCGCATCACTTGCGCGGTCGATTGCGGCTTTGTCGTCAATCCCGACACGGTGAAGGCGCAGCTCGAAGGCGCGATCATCTTCGGCCTGACCGCGGCCTTGAAAGGCGAGATCACGATCGCCGATGGCCGCGTGCAGCAGACAGGATTCCGGGATTACCCGCTGCTGACCATCGCCGAGACGCCCGAGATCGAGGTTCACATCGTGCCGAGCCGCGAGGCGCCGAGCGGTGCCGGGGAATGCGGCGTCCCGCCGGTTGCGCCCGCTGTCGTCAATGCGATCTTCGCCGCGACCGGCCATCGCATCCGGCGCCTGCCGATCCTAAAAGGGTGACATCGATGGACGTTGCCGAAGCGGCGCGAGCCGCGCCGCCCGCCATCCGAACCGAAGGCTTGACCAAGCGATACGGCGACGTGCTTGCGGTCGCGGACGTCACTTTCGCGGTGGCGGCCGGCGAAGTGTTCGGACTCATCGGCGAGAACGGCGCGGGCAAGACCACGCTCGTCAAGATGCTGACCACTTTGCTGGCGCCGAGCGCGGGCAGCGGGTTCGTCGCGGGCTTCGATATCCTGCGCGACGCGGCCGAGGTCCGCCGCCATATCGGCTATGTGCCGCAGCTGCTCTCGGTCGACGGCTCGCTGACCGGCTATGAGAACATGATGCTGTCGGCGCGGCTCTATGCGACGCCTCATCATGATCGCCGGGCGCGCATCCGCGAGGCGCTCGAGGCGATGGGGCTCGCCGAAGCCGCGGACCGGCTGGTGCAGAACTATTCGGGCGGGATGATCCGCCGGCTCGAGATCGCGCAGAGCATGCTGCACCGGCCGAGCGTCCTCTTCATGGACGAGCCGACTGTCGGCCTCGATCCGCTGGCGCGCGACGCGGTGTGGACGCATGTGCGCGATCTGCGCCGCCGTTTCGGCATGACCATGCTTCTCACCACCCATTACCTCGATGAGGCCGACAATTTGTGCGACCGCATCGCCATCATGAATCGCGGACGCATCGTGGCGCTGGGAACGCCCGCGGAGCTCAAGGCGCTGGTCGGCCCGCAAGCGACGCTCGATCAGGTGATGGAGAAGCTCGTGGGCGGCGAGAGCGAGACCTTGGAAAAAGGAGGATTGAGCGATGTCCGACGCGAGCGGCGCACCGTCATCACCCATCGCTAGCACGCCGCGCGGCGAGATTCTCGCCGATTACGCAACGCAGCTCTGGGCGGTCGCCGCCGCGGAGATCGCCAAGCTGCGCCACGATCCGCTCGAGCTCTTCACCCGCGCCGTGCAGCCGGTTCTGTGGCTGCTGTTCTTCGGCCAGGTGATGGGGCGCGTGCGCGGCATGAACACGGGCGGCCTCTCCTACCAGGACTTCCTCGCGCCCGGCATCCTCGCGCAGAGCGTGCTCTTCGCCGCGATCTTCTACGGCATCGCCGCGATCTGGGAGCGCGATCTCGGCATCCTGCAGCGCTACCTCGTGAGCCCGGCGCCGCGCAGCGCGCTGATCGCCGGCAAGGCCGTGTCCTCGGCGATCCGCGGCCTCGCCCAGGCCTTTATCGTCTATCTGATCGCGCTGGCGATGGGCGCCGATTTGAGCCTCGCGCCGCTGCATATCCTCGGCGCGGCGTTGTTCATCGCGCTGGGCTCGGCGCTGTTCTCGACCTTCTCGCTCATCATCGCCTGCTGGGTGAAGACGCGCGAGCGCTTCATGGGCATGGGCCAGGTGCTGACCATGCCGATCTTCTTCGCCAGCAACGCGATCTATCCGATCGATCTGATGCCGCGCTGGCTGCAGGCGATCTCGCACGGCAATCCGCTGACCTATCAGGTCGACGCGCTGCGGGCGCTGATGCTCAAAGGCGGCGTGAGCGCGCTCGGCCTGCCGCTCGATTTCACCGTGCTCGCCGCGACCACGCTCGTCTTCACCGCGCTCGCCGGGAGCCTCTATCCGCGCATGGGCGCCTAAAGCGCCGCGGCCTATTGATCGAGCCGCGCCGCGGCTTCCTTGGCGAGCGACATGTCGACATAGGGCTTCACGTCGATCGCGGTCGCGATGATGCCCGCCTCTTTCATCGTATCGACGTTCTTTTGCAGACGCTGCACATCCACCATGGCGTGCGGATCGTAGTAATAGTCGCCCTTGCTGTAGACCCAGCTCGCGAGCTGCGCCTCCGGCATCTTGGTCTGATCGGCGAGCTGCTTCACGGCCTCCATGCGCGTCTTCGGATCGAACATCCAGCGCCGCATGCGCATATTGTCCTCGAGGAAATCGACCAGCGCGGCGCGGTTCGTCCTGACGAAATCCGCCTTCGCCATCCACATCAGCGTCTCGACCGGGCCGAACGCGTCGCCGACGCTGAAGATCGGCTTCAACTCGGGATCGGCGAGCGCCCGCAAATGGAACGGCGTCACCAGCACGGCGGCATCGACCTTGCCGGCCTGCAGCGCCGGCAGCTGCGCCGGAAACGGCACCTCGATGATCTGATAGTCGCGCGGCGCCATCATGCCATGTCGCGCCATCACCATCTCGGCCGCGGAATCGACATTGGAGCCGCGCACGCTGACGCCGATGACCTTGCCTTTCAAATCCTCGATGGTGTTGATCCTGGTCTTCTTCACCCAGAAATAAGTTTGCAGATAGCCCGGCACCTCGGTCGAGATCTGCTGGCCGATGATGCGCAGATCGAGCTTGGCGTTGGTGACGCCCAAGACCAGCGCTTGCGGGCTCAGCGTGCTGAGATCGGTCTCGCCGACCGCGAGCGCAGTCAAGGTGGCGCCGCCGCCCGCGAGATGAAGCGGCTCGACCACATAGGATTTGCCGTAATGCCGATACACATCGGGCGCGTAGTGCGGCACGGTCGGGATGAGCGGCGCGAATTGGCCGGGGATGATGTTCCAATCGGCGCGGATTTTCACGGGATCGGCTTTCGCCAACGGGCAGAGTGCGAAGATAAGAGCGGCGAGCGCCGCCGCGCGCAAAAACGTCATGATCTCTCCCCCTCGCTTGGCCTGCCGTTATTTGTCGGGCGCGACCACCAGATTGGCGAAGCCGCCCGGCCGCTCGTCGCGGATGTCGCGCAGCGCATCGTTGACGCCGGCGAGCGGATAGGTTCGCGGCTCCCAGGGCGACAGGTCGAGCGCGCCGACCCGCGCCATCTCCGCCATCAGCGCTCCTTCTTCATTGCTGAACCAGTTGGAGCCGCGATATTGCTTGCCGGTCGTCATGAATTGCGTCGGGTTGAGCGGCAAAGGCTCGGCCAAGGCGCCGATATTGACCGTCATGCCGCCGCGCTTCACCGCGCCCTGCGCCTCAATGAGCGGCGCCGCCGGGCCGCCGCGCCCGGTGCAATCGAGCAAAAGATCGACGCCCGCGCCTTCGGTGCGCTCCAACACCCAGGGCGTGATCGGCTGGTCGCCCAACGCCATCGTATCGACCCGCCTCGGCGAAAGTTTCTTCAGCCGCTCGAGCACGGCGCGGTTGCGGCCCCAGCCGAGGATGCGCGTCGCGCCCATGGCGAGCGCCAGCATCACCGCGCCGACGCCGAGCGTGCCGGTGACGCCGTTGATGGCGATCCAGCTTCCCGCGCCGACCCCGCCGCGCCGCAGCCCCGAGAACGAGGTGCCGAGATAGCCCCAGCGCGCGCCCTGCTCGAAACTCACCTCCTCGGGCAGTTTGACGAGGCTCGCGGCCGAGGCGGTGACGTATTCGCTGAGCCCGCCATAGGGATACTCATCGAGCAGCGCGGCGCCTTTCGGCGAGAAGCCGAAATAGCCGCGCAGCGCCGCATCGCCGCAGAAGAGCGGCCGGCCGGCGCGGCAATGGATGCAAATCCCACAGGCGAGGAACGGGTTGATATAGACTCGGTCGCCGGCTTTGACCGCCGAGCGGCCCTCGGGCGGCTTGACCACGATCCCGGCGGCATCGAGCCCCATGATCGCCGGCATTTTCGGCAGGTGATGCCAAAGCTTGCCGCCGACAATGGTGTTCATATTGGGGATGATGCCGCAGGCCTTCACCGCGATCAGCGCGTCCTGCGGCCGCGGCACGGGCCGGGGAATGATATCGACGCGGAAGGGCTGGCCCGGTTCGTGCAGCCGCGCCGCGCGCATCTCCTCCGTCATTCACACCTCCCCTGCCCCCGCGCCGCCGCGATCGCGCGGCCTAGGCGTTGCAAGATTGCGCGCTCCGCTTCCAGGCGTAAAGCGCGAACCTGCGCGCGGGAACAAGGCACGCGGCGTCGGCATCGCCCGCACCGCATCAGGGCGAGGAAAGGCCTTAGATTGGGTTTGCCCCGTTCCGCAGCAGCTGGGCCGAGTCCAGCCAATAAGAGAGCGCCGCCCCCAAAAACAGGCCGGCAAAGCCGAGCGCGAGCACGGCAGCGAAATTCTCGGGCGCATTCGCCCGCCGGCGCGGGCCGCGCCGCCGATCGTCAAGAGAAGACATGGATCCCCGATCCCCGTTGCGCCTGCTGTGCCGATGCTGGCGGGCAGGCGCGCCTGTTGTGGCAAAGATCGCGCGACAAGGAGGAAGCGAATTTGCCCGGTCACGATTTTGTCACAAGAATCCGCCGCGCACCCGCGGCGCCTTTTTGGGGCGGGGAATCGTGAACAATGCCCCGCGCTTGCCCTCATGCGCCAGCAGCCAGCGCTTGCGCTCGATCCCGCCGCCATAGCCGGTCAGCGACGCGTTCGCGCCGATCACGCGGTGACAGGGAACGACGATGGCGATCGGATTGGCGCCGTTCGCGAGCCCTACGGCGCGAACCGCGGTCGGCTGGCCGATCCGCGCCGCCAAGGTGCCGTAGCTGATGGTCTCACCCACCGGAATTTGCCGTAGCGCGTCCCAGACTTTGCGCTGAAACGTGCTGCCGTTGGTCGCGGTCGGCAAGGCGTCGATGGCATCGAGCTCGCCGGCGAAATAGGCCTCGAGCGCGCGCCGCGCCGCCGAAGGCTGCGCCGTCTCGATCAGCCGAATGCCCTCCGTGCCATAGTGCCGGCGAAAGAGCCGCTCCATGCGCGGCTCGTGATCTTGCCACTCGACGGCGCGCAGGCGATGCTGGTCGTCGCTGACGATGAACATCGCGCCGGTCGGCGTCATGAGACGTTCCAGCGAAAAGCTTTGCTCGGTCATGGCGGTCGTCCCTCGCGCTGTCGAGCGACAGATATGGTCCGGGCCATTGGCGCAATCTAGCGGTTTTCGGACGCGGTCAAGCCGCGCCGCTGACGATGTCCGAAATCCGCTAGACGACGCTACGGCCGGGGCTCATCTTCCGGCAATGGATCTCGATCATGCCGCGTGCTACCGCGCGATTTCGCTGCGCGATGCCCGCTTCGACGGCCGCTTCTTCACCGGCGTCAAGACCACCGGCATCTATTGCCGGCCGATCTGCCCGGCGCGCACGCCGCGCGCGGAGAACGTGATCTTCTATCCCACGGCGGCGGCGGCGCAGGAAGCGGGGTTTCGTCCCTGCCTGCGCTGCCGGCCCGAGACTGCGCCCGATCTCGGCGCGTGGCGCGGCACCTCGAACACCGTGTCGCGCGCTTTGGGATTGATCGAGCTGGGCGCGTTGGACGAGGGCAGCGTCGATGCGCTCGCCGGCCGCCTCGGTCTCGGCGAGCGCCAGCTGCGGCGTCTCTTCATGCAGCATCTCGGCGCGTCGCCGATCGCCGTCGGGCAAACGCGCCGCGTTCTCCTCGCCAAGCAGCTCATTCACGAGACGCGCTTGCCGATGGCCGAGATCGCTTTCGCGGCAGGGTTTTCCAGTATCCGCCGCTTCAATGAGACCTTCCGCCAATTGTTCGGCCGCGCGCCCGGCGCGCTGCGGCGCGGCAGCGCGCCGGAGATTTCGGCGGGGCCACGCGGCGAGATCGCGCTGCTGCTGCGCTATCACCCGCCTTACGATTGGCCGGCGATGGCGGCGTTTTTGAGCCGCCGCGCCATTCCCGGCATCGAGACCGTCAGCGCCAAGCGTTATAGGCGCTCGATCGCACTCGACGGCGTGCACGGCATCGTCACGGTCGAGCCCGCCGAGGGCCACGCGCTGCGCGCGACAGTGCGGTTTCCGAAGCTCGCCGCCTTGCCGGCGATCATCGCGCGGCTGCGGCGCGTCTTCGACCTTCAGGCCGACCCGGTCGCCATTACCGCCCATCTCGCGCAAGACCCGGCCTTGGCACCGCTGGTGAAGGCGCGGCCGGGCTTGCGCGTGCCGGGCGCGTGGAGCGGCTTCGAGCTCGCGATCCGCGCGGTGCTGGGACAGCAGATCACCGTCACCGCCGCGACGCGCCTCGCGGGACGACTCGTTGCCGCGCATGGCCGACGCCTCGCGGAGCCGGATGGCGGACTGACGCATGTGTTTCCCGAGCCGGAAGCCTTGGCCGCGTCCGATCTCTCATCGCTCGGCATGCCGCGCAGCCGCGCCGCGGCACTCTCAGCCGTTGCGCAAGCCGCCATCGCCGAGCCGCAGCTTTTCGATGCCACCGCCGATCTCGAAGAGGCGGTGCGGCGGCTGCGCGCGATCCGCGGCGTCGGCGAGTGGACGGCGCAGTACATCGCTTTGCGGCAGATGCGCGAGCCGGATGCTTTTCCCGCCGCCGATATCGGTCTCATCCGCGCCCTCGCGCGCCATGATGAGCGGGCGCAAGGACCCTCCGACCTGCTCGGCCGCGCCGAGGCATGGCGGCCGTGGCGCGCTTACGCCGCGCAGCATCTCTGGGCTTCGGCCTGAGCGGCTGTCGCGCTAAGCCGCCTCGTCGGAGAGGCGCGCCATCTCGCGCTCGATGAGCTTGCGGTAGGGTCCGGCGCGCTTCATCAGCGCGTCGGGCGAGCCTTGCTCGACGATGCGCCCGGCTTGCAGCACGACGATGCGATCGAAATTGCGCAAAGTCGAGAGCCGATGCGCGATCGCGATCACCGTGCGGTTGCGCTCGAGCCGGTCGAGCGCATCGCGGATCGCCGCTTCGGATTCGCTGTCGAGCGCCGAGGTCGCCTCGTCCAGCAGCAGGATCGGCGCGTCTTTGAGGATGGCGCGCGCGATCGCGATGCGCTGGCGCTGGCCGCCTGAAAGCTTGATGCCGCGGTCGCCGAGAATCGTCTCGAATCCCTCCGGCAGGTCGGCGATGAAATCGGCGCATTTCGCGGCCCGCGCCGCCTGCCATACCTCGTCGAGCGAGGCATCGGGCCGGCCGTAGCGGATGTTCTCGAGCGCCGAGCGATTGAGCATCGCGATATCCTGCGGCACGACCGCGATCGCGTTGGGCAAGCTCGCCTGCGCAACGCAGGCGATGTCCTGGCCGTCGATGCGGATGCAGCCGCCCTCGAGATCGTGGAAGCGCTGCATCAGCGCCAGCAAGGTCGATTTGCCGCCGCCCGATTCCCCGACGAGGCCGACGCGCTCGCCCGGTTCGATGCGGAGGCTGAATTCGTCGAACACCCGGCGCCCGTCGGGATAAGCGAAGCGGATATTCTCGATCTCGACCCGCCCGCGCTTCTGAACGAGCGAGGGCGCTTGCGGGACATCGCGTAGCTGATGCGGCGTCAGCAAGGTCGCGATCGCCTCGCTGAGGCGTGCGACATGTTGCGTCGCATCGACCAGCGCCACGGCGAGATCGCGCGTTGCGTGCAGCACGCCGAAGCCCAGCGTGCTGACCAGCACCACGTCGCCGGTGGTGGCAGTGCCTTGCAGCCAAAGATGGATCGCCCAGGCCAGCAATCCCGCGGTCAGGATCGCGGTGATCGCGGCATGCAGCACGCGCAGCTTCTCGAGATAATCGAGGCTGCGCTTGCGCGCGCCCATCTCGCGCCCGACCGTGTCGTCGAAGCGCTGATGCTCGCGCCCGATTCCGCCAAAGGCGCGGACGAGCGGCAGATTGGCGATGACGTCGACCAATTCGCCATCGACCGCCGCGGCGCGGTCGGCATAGTGGAGATGCAGCGGCGCGCCGGCAGCGGCGCGGCGGAACAGAACGACGACGAGGATGCCCGCAACGACGGCCATCACGCCGGTCATCGCCACGCTCACCGAGACGAGATAGGCCATGGCGCCGATAATGGCGATGCAGGGCGGCAGCACGTTCCAGATGAACATGCTTTCCATGGTGAAGACCGCATTCGCCGTGGCGGTGATGCGGCTCGCCAGGGTCCCGGCCGGGCGATCGGCGAAATAGCTCGGCGCGTGCAGCGTCAAATAGCGGAAGAGCTCGCCGCGCAAATCGCCGGTGACGCCGACGAAGGTGCGGTTGGCGAACCAGCCGCCAAGGCGCCACAGCAAATTGTCCCCCGCGATCAGCGCGACAAGAAGCGCGAAGGGCTGCCAGGGCGAGGTCGCGGCGTCCCGGCCTTGGGACAAAACGTCGACCAGGAATTTCAGCCCGTATTGCGTGCTGACCGAGCAGCCGACCGCGCCGAGGATTGCGGCGAGAATGAGGATATGCGCGACCGGCCGCTTGCCGATATAGCGCATGAGAAACCCAAAAGGCCGCTCGGCGTGGCGTGCAAGTTCGTCCATGTGCCCAACTTTTTCTTGTTCGATGATGCGACAACGCGGAAAGGCCGCGACTATTCCGCTGCGCACAAAAATGCCGCGCGGCGTCGAGACGAGCTTGCACCCATAAGCGGCCCGCGCAATCACCGGTCGCAGAAAAGTCACGGGGCGGAACCGCAACGCGCGTCCTTAGCTTTTCAATAAGCGGCGAGACCGCGCGCGGTGCGACAGATTGCCCTCGCCCGGAAGTTTGCCCGGCGAACGCACGTTTTGACACAATCCTCTGTGAACGTTGCTTCGTTTTGCTCACCGTCATCGATAGGAGACGTGTTTATGCGTATCGCTCAAGTCGCGCCTCTCACCGAAGCCATCCCCCCGAAGCTCTATGGCGGTACGGAGCGCGTCGTCTCCTGGCTGACGGAAGAGCTCGTGGCGATGGGGCACGAGGTCACGCTGTTCGCGAGCGGCGATTCAACCACCGGCGCGAAGCTCGAAGCGATTTGGCCGACCGC
>Ga0070679_100001524_pt1 | contig 20628 bp, 26 predicted proteins | sample KBSC63BmetaG_FD_65652 | JGI IMG/M metagenome (GOLD analysis project Ga0070679, IMG submission 65652) | Corn rhizosphere microbial communities from Kellogg Biological Station, Michigan, USA - KBS C6-3B metaG | ecosystem: Host-associated > Plants > Roots > Rhizosphere | place: USA: Michigan... | reverse complement strand
CCTGCCATTTCGGCTCTATCTCTTTCGGATTATATCGATTCATCGCCACTCATTATAACAGAGAGGACAGGGATAATCCCGGGGATGTTTAGGGAGTAATGGTTCGTAGTACCCGCTGGAACACGCCGCGGGACATCACGCGACGAGCGATGTACTCCTCGGTGAATTCGGCCCAGCCCAGATTGAAGAGCCCGGCGTTGCTGCCGCCAAGGGTTACGACTTTATCGATGACCGGACAGCCGGCCCCGGGTTTTCGGAACGGGCGGAGGAGGTCGATGCCGTCCTCGGTAAAGCTCACCCGACGCTTGCCAGCATCGTGGCGGAGATACCGATCAGAGTGATATTGTATCTCATCGACAAGTTCGTGATCGGAGCTGACTCGACCGTCTTTTGTCTCCTCGTGACCCGTCACGCTTCCTATGACCCGGCCGAGTACCGCGCTGTTCCGCAAGTGTGAGGCGGTTTCCTCGGGGTTACGAGTGATCTTCCGGGGAAGCACGCTATGCGCCGCCGCGATGATTTGGTGTGATTCTCCCCTGGCGATCTCGATAAGTCCCCTACCTCGCTTACCTATCACTGCGGGTGGTACATACTGACGGGCTTCCGGTTGAATCTGGGCGGCTGCCTGCGCCAACACCTCCGGAGAGCTTAAATGCTGCATCAGGGCGCTGCCGGCAACAGGGGCGACGTATGATTGTAAAGCCACGTCCATGACGGCGAGCGTGGCTTGATCGATAGTTCTTAGTTCGGAAATTGGTCGTGGCATAAGTAACTATTTTAACACCGTTGTATAATTATGTCAATACCCTATGGGCACTCTATTTTGGCACGAAATCGAAATGCCACCACTCGTATGGCCAGATGACGAAGCCGTGGCGGGACATAGTGTTTTGGAGGATGATGCGGTGCTTCTCCTGCTGTTCTGTCAGCCCTTTGGCGTCGGGGTGGGCCCGTTCGGAGAACTCGTCGTGATCGGTACCCATAGCAAGGAGTGCGCCGTCTTTATCGGCGAGCGTGACATCGACGGCCAGCCCTAAGGAATGCTGCGAATGCTCGAGAACGTATTTGTCGTCAGGGTCGATGGCCCGCAGTTCACGCTGGATAGCTTCCGAGCGGAAAGCGTCCCACAGCACGAGTCGATACCCTTGTTCTTTGAAATCGGCGGCAGCTTTGGACAGGTGGGTCGCGGCGGCCATATCGAGCCGCGCGATCGACGCTTCGTCGCCGAGAACCTTACCGGTGATATTATCGGTCGTCGTATAACGCAGATCGAAGGTGACATCCGGCCGCAGGCGCTGGAGTGAAACTAAATTCATAAGATTTCACCCCTGTCTTTGCTTCGGGTACGACCCGAAGCATAAGTATCGTATGCGGGGCTGGTCTGGCTCATCAGCTAGAATTGCTTCAGGTAGTTGGTGTTGAAGGTGGTCGCGAGGGATTGGCGCTGGGCATGGCGTTGTTTGGCGAAGCTGACGAGGCGTTCGACCAGCTCGATCTTGCTGACGCCGGCCAGCGCCCAGTTGTGCTGGTACAGGCCGCCGGGCAACGGGTTCATCTCGTTGAAGTAGACATGTTCCGTCTTGCTGTCGATGAGCATATCGATCCGTGACAGTCCGTCACAGCCGAAGGCTTTGAAGACTCGCAGGCCGGTCGCTTCGGCCTGGGCGTAGAGCCCGAGTGGCAGATCAGCCGGAATCTGACTGTAACCCTGCGCGCCCTTGCTACTTGAAGAGTCGCCGCCGGACTTGCCTTTGCCCTTCTTGCCGCCGTGCATGTATTTGGTATCAAAATCGAAGAAATCCTCGGCCTGGGTCATCGGTTTTTCCAAGAGTGCCGGAGTCGGGCTATCGCGCAGCCCCATGACTGGCAACGTGACCTCGATGAGGTTCTGGACAGCCTCCTCGACGATGACCAGATCATCGTAGTGCGCGGCGACTTCCAGCGCGTTGCGCAGTTCGTTATCATCTTTCACGCGAGATATGCCGATGCTGGAGCCCAGATGCGCGGGCTTCACGAACAAGGGGTATTTCAAACCGGATTTAATGCTCTTCACGGCGGCGCTGGGCTCGCGCTCCAGATCAGCCTTGGTAAAACTCAGGAATTTCGAGACCGGGATGTCATTCGCTACCGCCAGCTGCTTGGCCAGCACTTTGTCCATGGCGATCGCCGCGGCCGCCACCCCGCAGCCGACATACGGTACGCCGGCCATATCGAGCAGTCCCATCAAGGCGCCATCCTCGCCGTAGGTACCGTGCATGGCCGGAAAGACCACATCGATCTTGCGCAACGTCTTACGCCCGGCGATACCACTGGATTTGACCAGGGTCATACCACCGTCGAACTGCACGCTCGCCGGACTGGCTTTGTGCCTGAAATCATCAATACCACCGCTGGTGTACAGATTGATATCTTTCAATTTGTCATCCCAGAACCACTTGCCATCCTTAGCGATATAGATCGCCTCGACCCGATATTTCTTAGTCAGTTCCAAAGGTTTGATGATGCTGGCGATAGCCGTGACGATAGAGACATCATGCTCGGCAGATCGGCCTCCGAAGATTACCGCGATTGTTTCCATGAAAGCTCCTCGCTTACGTTGTGGCGATTAGTATATACAATTAAGCACTACAGTTACAAATTCATCAGATTTTACATATAAAAAGAGCGTGCTCGCAATCACGCTCTTTTAAAAACACTTCTCAGAACTCCACACGCATTTTGGTCACTAGTTTTGGTTTCCGAAATGCTAGTTCTTACTATACACCCGTTCCGTTAAAAGTGGGTAATTTCGGAAAAAACTTGAAAAAAACATGTGTTGTAGTAAGGTTTTTGCATTGCCGACTCCTGTAGTTGTGCGTCTGCGTCTTGCGCCAGTAATTAAATGAGGATATAAAGAAAGTTATAGTAGAAGGAGTTGCTATGACAGCAAAAAATTGGCTGCGCCTAGAGCGGGAAAGCCCAAGCGGCACACTGGATACCAGGCGCTATTATCCCGACCAGCAACTCACGCGGCAAAATATGATCAACTGGGACAGGAGCGGACTTGGGACAACAGAAGTTCTTTTGCTGGATGGCACTGACATTAATTTAGGCGCTAAAGTGTTAGCCATTGAAGGTATATTAGGTATCGTCGTGTGGCCGGGCTGCCTGCAAGCCAGAATCGCCGACCCTGCCGTCTGGATCGATGTAGAGCCGCAATTAGCAACGGTGCTTGCCGAATTCACTGGCGCTGAAACGTATCAAATCGTCGACTCGCCACAGCAAATAGACTCTTAATTTAAGCGTAGTTGTCGGTCCAGTCGTTCTGCATGAGAACGATATCGCCGGCGGCGACGTGTTGGTCGAGATTGGTATAAAAGTCTAGCGGTTCGTGCTCGACGCGGACTTCGCCGTCGTAGTGGGCCTGTTCGAGACCATGGCGGATGTAGGGGGCGGCGGAGTTGGCCATCAGGATGACGACATCCGGCTTGGCGGTGGCGATGAGTTCGCCCATGCGGATATGGATGGCTTTGGTTTCTTTGCCCTGCTCTACCAGCCCAGGCGTGATGTAGAGTTTGCGCTTGGCCGGAAGCGCCGCTAATAGCTCGGTGCCGACTCGGACGCCTTCGATGTTGCCGTTGTAGGTGTCATCGATGATCCAGGCACCGCTGAGCTGATAGGGCTGCATGCGGTGTTCGAACGGGACGGTGGCAGCGACACCCTGGGTGACCTGTCTCTCGGTTAGACCGAATTCCAGTGCCAAGGCAGCGGCCAGACTGAGTGGGCCGACCTGGTGGGCACCGAGCAGACCACTGGTGAGCTTGAGGCGGCGTGTGCCCTTCGTCAGCTCAAAACTGGTGGTAGTCGGTGTCAGCTTGATATTCTTGGCCTTCCAGCCCAGCGCGCCATTGACACCGTAGGTCTCATAAGCTGGTTTGAGGAATGGTTTGATGGCGGGAGATTCGGCGTTCACATAGGCATTTTTGCCTCCAAGGTACTCGGCCAGAGAGAAGATATCCTTGCCGGCGGCATCGAGCGTCTTGTACTTGTCCAGGTGCGCCGGAGCGAGACCGGTGATGATAGCGTGCGTCGGCTGGGTAGTACGAGCGAACCGGGCGACATCGCCGGGGGCACCTTCGCCGTATTCGATGATCAAAATGTCTTCGTCGCCATCCAGTTTGCGGGCGAATACGGCGTGGGAGATGGCCACGTTCTTGTTGGCGGGCGTGGCGGCGACCTTCTTACTCCCGGCGCTCAGGACGGTCAGAAGTAATTCCTTCATGCTGGTCTTGCCGTAGCTGCCGGCGACCGCGATACGGATACCGGCGTGGTTCGCGAATGTCCGCGTGGATTGCTCGATGAGTGCCCGTTCCTTGGGCTTGGCGATAAGTTCCCGGCCGAGCAGTAGCGGGATGGTTATCAGATGAGCCCAGACGACCGGATAGGATACGATCAGCGCCAGACCGAACAGGTCGCCGGCGACAAGGCCGTTCGTCCGCCAGAGGACAATCAGCAGGACAGCGCAGGCTAACTGCAGGGTGATGCCGGTGATAAGCGCCAGCCGCAGCCACCTGGCCGCTCTGGTTTCCACCAGCTGACGCCGGTACATGACACGGGAGAAATCCTGCGTCCGCCAGTACCAACGCAGGTACGGGCCGACCTGGTATTCGGTACTCTGGAGCATATAGACGATCACTCGGGGGTAGTGCCTGCCATACAGCGTGAATAAGGCGCGAACCGTTTGCTTTAGGCTGTTCATCACCCCAGGAACTCCTCTGCCAGGCGTACCACGTGGTCCGGCTGCTCCAGATGCAGGAAATGTTCGGTATTCGGCAGGATTTCGAGTCGCGACCCCTTGATAGCCTCGTGGAATTGTCGCCCGTAGCGGGCCGGCGTAGCGGCATCGTCCGTGCCGTAGATCAACAGCGTTGGCAGCTTGAGCATGGCGGCGTCGGCGCGGACATCGTCATTGACGACCCGCTTGAACGTCTCCTGAAGGCCTTCGGCCACGAGCATATCCGAGCCGACGGTGTCGTAGACTTTGCGCTGGAGCTTCTTTTTGGCGGCGGCGGGGAGCGGCTTGGTCAACAGCTTACCGGTTTTGGTCATCAAACGTAAGACCTTGGTGCGACCCTTGTATTCGCCCCTGATACCGGCGCTGGCCAGCAGTATCAGTTTCTCGGCCGAGAGCGTCTGGGTAGCCAGACCCCGGATCGCGATGGCGCCGCCGTTGGAATGCCCGATGATGGCGTATGGACGCAGACTGAGTTTTTCGGCGAAAGCGGCGACGAAAGCGGCGTATTCGGTGAGTCCCCAAGCTTCGGGCGGCTGTTCGGTATCACCGAAACCCGGTAAATCGACGCTAACTACCTCGTATCGCCTGGAGAGCAAATCGCTGAATTGGCGCCAGCCCTTCAGGCTATCGCCCCAGCCGTGCAGGACAAGCACCGGCTTACCTTTGCCGGTACGTTGATAGCTGGTGGCCAGCTTGTTGACTATGATCTGCATGCTTACCAGTATACCTTGTGGCGGCGGCCCTTTATTGCGTCAGCGTGAAATCCGGAAGCATCGAGCCGTCAGTCGCGGAGCTGGGAATGCCCGTCGCGCCTACAAAGCTGTCCAGGCCGAGCTGCTGATAGATCTCCATAACCGATTTGGCCCCGGCCGGCGCGGTCACGTGGATCGTGTCGTTATCCATCGTGACCTCGGCGTCCAGTTTGAAGGTGAGCGGCGAACCGGATTCCTTGGCGTCGAGATTAGCGCCGAATGTCACCGTGTTGGCGGCGGAGTCAAGCTTGGCGGTGAGCTCAATCGTGCCCGCGTCCTGTGGATCACTCGTGCTGACGTATTTAAAGCTGAACGGATAGACGCTTCCGCCGCTGTACGCTTGGCCGATTTCGAAGTAATCACTGGTTTTGGGATCCTTGAATCGCAAGACGTCGATCAGCTTGGTCTTGGCGTCGACATACATCGTGAAGCTGTAATTACCGTCAGCTTTATCGATGCTATCGATCAGACTGCTCAAATCGGCTTGGGAGGCGGATTTACCGGTTGTGGCTTTGATCCAGGCGTTCAGTGAACTGTCATTGACAGCGCTTTGCATGGCCTTGATGTAATCCTTCAGATGCGCCTTGTCGTAGCCGACCTGGTAGCCGTAGACCTGGCGGCCGTTTACCATGGATTTGCCCAGGTATTTCTCTTGCTTCAAGACGGCCTTGTCGGCCTTAGCGTTGAACAGATACTGACGATTGACCTGTCCGGCCCGCGTCAGGGCGTCCTGCACCTGGGCCGATGTCGGTGATTTAAGACCATTGCTCTTGCTATCACCGGCGGCGCTGGCCGCGGCACTTTCGAGCAAGGTGTGATCGACACTGATCCATTGGCCATCAAGACTGGCAAACTGATTGAGGCCGTAGCCGTTCAGGATGCTCTTGACACCGTTGACCTGAAAGTAGACATCTGGCGTGTCCTGTCCGCTGGCAGTCACCGACCGGAAATTTATCCCGGCTTTCACGCTGGCGATATTGACGTTCAACGTGCCAGTGGCATCCTTGTCGTCAGACTGTCCGGAGAACGTGCCGTCACCGGATACGGCGCTGCTGACGAATTTGAAATCACCGCTCAGCTTCGAACTTTTGAACTGCTTGGTTTGGGCGGTTTTCGTATACTCGACCAGCTTGTCATATCCTTGGGCCGTCCGATCCAGGCCGCTCGCGTAGATATGGCTGGGAGTATTAGGCAGGTAGAACGCGAACACGTAGCCGCCACCTAGAATAACGACGAGGGCGATGACCGCCGCGATCAGACGCGCGCGTTTCTTGCTTCCGCCCTTGGTGGGCTGGCCTGGGGTGAAGGTGCTACTGGTTGGCGCGGCGTGAGCCGAGCCGGAGGCGACTGTGGGTGGCGAGGAAGTACCGGCGCTTGAGACCGGGGTCGGGGCGACGGGACGGTCGGGGTTGGACACCGTCGGGGCTACCACCGAACCACCCATACTTTGGACGGCCGCTGGTGAGGGGGTATCCGCGGCGATATTCGAAGCTGGCGGTGCCATGCCCGGAGTACTATCGGCGGACGCGGCCGGGTCGGAGTTGGTTGGCGTTGGTTCTACGGGTGGCACAAAATTCTCCTCTCGTACCATTAGACGCTGAGCATCAGCTGTGTGAATGATTCTCAGTATACATAAGCGGCACGCGTTCCGACAGTAGTTTATGGAGTGAAATTCGTGAAGTGGGACTCTCGACTCGCGGCCTCAATCGCGAATCAAACAAAAACTCGCCTTGACCGTTCATGGATTGGTTTACCCGGCCGTCTGCTAGACAGCCGGGTTTACGTGGCCTTCTTGCGGAAAGACGGATATACCATGAGCGAGCAAACGAGTCGAATGGTGCGCGGGGCGGGACTTGAACCCGCACGCCTTGTGGGCACGACATTTTAAGTGTCGAATGTCTACCATTCCATCACCCGCGCGTTAACTTATTAGATTTCGCAATCCTACCCCCTTATTTTTACCACGATGTGTGGGTTGAAGGCTATGGCAATTAGGGCAAAGTACCCTTAGATTCTCTAATCGATTATCAGTATGAACGCCATTTATGTGATCGAGTTCAAGCGGTAATCGTCCGTCAGTACTAACTTCTGCCCAACCGCACAACTCACATTTTGGCTGTTTTATTTCACTGAGTAGGAGTCTTTTCTTCAGTTTGTAACTTTGGTAGTTTGAACCATCGACTAACAGCTCTGCGAGCGGCGTTCTATAACCCGGGCTCATTGTTAGACCCTTATTCCATGCTTTGCCCTTGAAATGAGCGATATCGAGACCAAGGCGAGTAATATGCTTACCGATGAATGAATAATTTCCACCTGCTGGCTTGAGGCCAACTTTCTGTAACGTAGTTCGTAGGCTAGTTGATGATGACACTGCTTCTGTAAGCTGCGCGTCAGTCCATGTTCTTCGTTGCGGCATACATAAGGTGTACCATTTACTCGCGTATACCAATTCCGCCACTCGCCCGCGGATAAGCTTGTTTGACTTCCAGATTATACTACCGACTACGTATCGAGAATTACTTCTCCTGAGAAGATCGCATCTTCGAGGACTAGCATGTTGGCTGACAACGCCAGGCTCATCAGGTTTTCTATCTCGACGTAGTCCAGGTCATCGAAAGTCTGTGGCTCTTTGACCTCCGGGTTGCCTTTGGTGATCACCGCTTGGAACCAGGCGTAGCTGTACTCGTGCTCGTTATCCTCGAATTCGCCGCTGCCTAACGACTTCGTCAATTGGACTTCCACGCCGAGTTCTTCGTGGATTTCACGGACGGCGGCCTGTTCGGCCGTCTCGCCTTCTTCGATCTTGCCGCCCGGCAGTTCCCAATGTGAGTATCTGTCCGTGTTTCGATGTAAGAGCAATATCCGCCCATAATCATCTACTAGTACGCAACCTGCGAGTAATATCTTCATAAGCAAAAATATGGAGGCACCTACGGGAGTTGCACCCGTCTACGCGGTTTTGCAGACCGCTGCGTAACTGCTCCGCCAAGGCGCCGCAACGGAGTCATTATACTAGACAACCCCTGAAACTAGAAACATAAGCAGTATTGCATTCTTGCGCATTTGCCAAACTAGCAGTATCGTGAAGATACCACTAACCTAAGGAGGAAGCCATGGAAGTCGTCGGTTGGAGTTCACCAGTCGGCCTGACCATTTTTTTGGTCGGTGTCGGCGTGACATTCGTCCTGCTGGGCCTTGCGGCCCGAGTTGTCAGCGGCAAATGGTTTAAATAAGACCCGGTTCCCCGGGTCTTATTAGTTACAGCGTCTCGCGTTCGCGAGGCGCTTTGCTTTTCACGGCACGCTAAGCGGTCAGAATCCAGCGGACGACGATATCTCTCAGTTTCCGATATTCAGCTTCCTCGAACTGCATATTGGCGATACAGAACTGCTTCCCACCAATGTGCGAACAGAACATGCTGTCGGTCACATCGAAGCAGTCGTTCATGAACAGACTGTGACTGACCTTATTGGACCAGCTGACTGAAAAGCTATTAGAGATATTCTGACTATCATCGATCCGAATACCATATGTTGAGTTTCTCGACCGCTGACTAGCTGCCATAAACTCATTACCGCCAGGCTGCATACCGTCACAGAAGACCATATTCTTCGAAGCGTTCACGTCCTGACAGCGGTAAATATTTTCGCAGTTATAGATACAGTCACTCTCGTGGACGTTGAGCGACTCGAACATGCGCTCGGTAGAGGTGTAATTAGTTTCGTTCCAAGCGCTCAGAATCGATTGGATATCCGGCAGGTCACGCTTAGCTAACATGCCTTCATTGGTCTCAAAGGATTTTCGGGTGTTGGTAAGTGTCATGAACTTAGTCGGGTTGGTCGAGGCGGCCCAGGTTTTCTCACCAGTCGTCGAGTCGTAGACCTCGGACGGTAAGCGGACATCAAACGCGTACTTCTGCTGGAATTGCTCGAGCGTGTAAGGATTGCGGTACCCGAACACCTGCCCGACGATCTTATCTAAGACCTGTTTGGCTTCTTGCGATGTCATGGTGATTGCTCCTTACGTTTATTGACTTTCAAATGGCTGTTCGAGTGCTCGGCCAGCAGCTGGCTGAGGTTGGGCGTGGGGGCCGGGGGCGGGGCTTGGGATGGCGGACGCGCCTGCTCCGCTTGAACCCAGGGCGCGGTCGAAACGGTCGGAGCACCAGCAGGAGTGGCACCGGCAGTCGCCTCTTGAAACTTGATCGGCAGCTTCGCGGCAGGCGAAGTGTACGATTGCAGCTGCGGGGCACTCCATCCCAGGTGTGAGTGGAGCGCGGTCGGCGCGTCGACAGTCCGGGCCTTGATGCACGGATTAATCTTGCCGTTGGCCGACAGGCGGAGAACGAGTTCACGGGGATGTAATTCGGTCAGCATGCGGACCCGGATATCCGACTCTTTCAAGCCCTTCTTGATATCGGCTTCCTGGGTTTCGCGGGGCAATTCCATGTTCAGGTTGCCTTCGAGCGCCCGGGCATCTTCCTCGGAGACACGGAAGACGTAATAGTTCGAGACATTCGAGAAGATCGCCGCTTGCAGGTCCTTCTCTATCTGACCGAAGTATTGCTGGGTGAGGATAACCGACAGATTGAACTTGCGGGCTTCGGCCAGAATCGAAGCGATGGCTGGGTTCTGGACCACTGACACTTCATCGATGATTAGGATGACTTTCTGATTGAGCAGCCGCGCTTGGGCTAATAGGAAAATCTGCTGGATCAGCAGGCCGGCGATGGTCTTGACCGTTTTCACGCCCATACTGACTTTATTCAGCGAAAACACCGTCAGGAAATTATCCTGGACCGTTCTGGCCAACGACAGTTCGTTAGTAGCGTTGACTAGCCCCGGTTGCAGCTGCAGCTCGTCGACCATAGCGACGATTGGCTGCAAGGCGTCATTATAGTACTGGGTGCGGATTTCATTGAAATCGGTACCGAAGTAGCGGCTGACATTGGCAGGAATATAACCCTGCACGTGTTGCAACATCTGGGTACGTAACTCCAAATCGGTCAGAAAGCGCTTCAAATTATCGAGCGACATGCTTTGAGCCGTGAAGAGGACGAACAGGCTGAAACGCAGCAGCCGCTCCAGGCGGGCGTTGTATTGGTCACCGAGCAGCGACTTGAAGAGCGTGGTCGTCAACTCGGTCGCCGCCGAGACATCGGTGGCGCTCTCCGGGAAGAGGCCGGTACTCTCGCTGTTGAAATTTACGACTTTCTTGTCTGACAGGTAGTCGAAGTCACTGGCCAGCGAGGCATGTGGGTCGATAATGACAATCCGGTAATTGGTCTTGAGCGCCGTCCGTTGCAGCCGGTCGACATAGAGACTGATGAATTTGGACTTGCCGCTACCGGTGGCGCCGATGATCAGCGAATGCTTATCGAATTCATAACTGGTGAGGTTCAGGTAATAGTTCTTGGGCATATACGGGAACGTGTCGACTTCCAGCAAGGGGCTCAGCTGCTCGCTCGTCAGCATGTGCAGTGATTTTTCAATATTCAGGTAGCGGGGAATCGATTTTTTGAGGTAGTGGGCGTTATCCGTAAAACTGACCGCCAACAGATGGGCCGGAAAGAAGTGCGTCAGCTTTTTGGTGCGCAGCCACTGGCCGGCGGCGTCCTTGAAGAAGAAACTGCTATGGACGATCGCCTTTTTGGGGCCCAGCGCTTTGACCCTGAACTCCGCGAACTCCAGCTGCAATGATTTTTTGACGGCGACTTTCTCCTTGAGGTCGAGGAGGTTACCTCCCGTCACGAAGCCGACGAAACGGACTTTCCCGGGCAGCCGCGGTGCGTCGAGTTCTTTCGGGTCGACCGGCCGGAGCAACAAACCTTCAAGATTATTCGATAGCTGGCCGAGATCTTTATCGGAACGGATGAAAAAGCGCACGACATTATCCTGGCAGCGGAAAACGACCTCGAACTTGCTGAGACGGCCGGCAAAACTCAAGATGGCCAGGTATAGTCTTTGCCACTGGTCGGGCTCGGCGCTATCGCCGAGCAGATAGATTTCGAAACTATGCTGCATGGTTGGTAGGTTCTACAGCATAATTGTACACTGCCAAAGGAGTGGAGCGAAGCCGCTTATGTTCGAAAGCGTAGGGACATGGCAGTCGGCGTGTCTAGAACTGGTTTTTGCCACCGAAAAGCGCCGAAACGGAGCGGCCGGTGTGGACGGCGTGGATAGCCTCGGCCAGTAACGGCGCGACTGGTAGGACTTTGATTTTCTTTGATTTTTGAGATTGCGGCAGCGTATCGGTGATAATAACCTGCTTGAAGTCAGACGCTTCGATGCGTTCGATGGCCGGATCGGACAACACGCCGTGCGTCGCCATACCGTAGATGTCGCCGGCACCGTTTTCCGCCAGTAGCGTCGCGGCGGCACACATGGTCCCGGCCGTATCGATCATGTCGTCGATGACGATACACTGCTTGCCAGCCACGTCACCTATCAGATATTTGGCTTCGACAGTGTTATGTTTGACATATGAGCGTTGCTTGTGGATGATCGCCATGCCGCAGTTGAGCATACTGCTATAGCGCTCGGCGGTCTTGGCGCGGCCGGCGTCGGGCGACACGATGACCAATTCTTCCAAATCCTCGACTAATTCCCGGATATAGCCCCCTAGAATCGGCATGCCCACCAGATGATCGAACGGTCCGTTGAAGAAGCCCTGAATCTGGCCGGTGTGCAGGTCGACGCTCATAATGCGATCGGCGCCGGCGTTGGCCAGCATATCGATGACGAGGCGGGCGGTGATAGGTTCGCGGCCGCTGGATTTTCTGTCCTGTCGGGCGTACCCCATGAACGGGCAGACCGCGGTGATCGACGCCGCCGAGGCCCGCTGGCAGGCATCGATGATGATCGCCTGTTCCATGATGGCGTCATTGACGTTCCGACTGTGCGGTTGCAGCACGAAGACGTTATCACCCCGCACCGATTCACCGAGCTTGCAGCTGATCTCGCCGTTCGCGAAATTGCTGAGCACCATGTCGCACGCCTTGATCTTCAATTGCGTGGCGACGGCCGCCGTCAGCTCGGGATGTGACCGGCCACCTATCAGATGTAACTGCTGTGGTGAAGACGGGTTGATCATTGTGGCAGTGTACACGTCGGCAGGCCGTAAATCAAAGCTGGCTAATGGTCATGGGCTTCATACTCATAGACGAAAAACCCGCTTTGTTCCTTGGTCACTTTCTGGTGGGGTATAGGAAACGCGAAGCTGACTAAGCGGACCGGTACCCGGAGATCACATCGCACTTTCTTATCCAATTTCGTCATGTACGGTTGCAGCAAGAAGACATAGATACCATCGGTCGTGGGCAGTGGTGCCCGCCAGTAATTGGCCCAGCGGACCCTCATGTATTTCCGCCGTCGCCAGCCGCGTATCCGCGACCAGACTACTAGCGCCGGGTTCAGTTCATAGCCGATGGAATACACCTCCCGCCGGGCGGCGGCCCGCAGCAGACGGCCGTCGCCGCTTCCCAGTTCCAGCAAGGTCTGGCCTGGCCGTAACGCCAGCAGATCCAACGCCTCGTCCAGCCGTGCTCGCCGGGTAGGCAAGAACGGCGCGCCGTAAAACACGACGAAATTGAAAAGAATCACCGCCGCCAAGCCAATCCCGAACAACACGATGAATACTAGCCGCTCGGTCATCCCTCAATCATACCAAACCGCGTCGCGGACGCGCCTTTCGACGGAACTAGCGTGAGGACCGGGGGCGATAGGTGAGTTGCCAATCCTGCATGAGATCGGTTTGCGGCCGGAATGCCGCCTGACAAAACGCCAGATAGGTGGTGAAGCCGCGGAAGAAACGTTCGATCACCTCGCCGGACGTACCTTCGTCGCTCCACAGTTCGGTGAGCGCGCCTTTGTTCTGGTGCAAGTTGCGCCTCCATTCGCGGAGTGTCAGCGCGTACGATGGCCCGAGCTCGGTCTCCTCGTGAGTACGCCAGCCTCGCGCTTCCAGCTTGCGACCCATCATCTCTTTGGAAGTCAGTACGCCGCCGGGGAAAATAGCGGACTTGATGAAGCTCTTGGCGTAGTGTTGGTTCGGTTCGTTTTCCGGCCTGACATTGATCGATTGAATGACGATAACACCGGTGTCCGGGTTCGCGAATTCGACCAGTTTATCGAAATACGTATCCAGATCCCGCCAGTCGACTGCTTCGATCATCTCGACTGACACGATCCGGTCGAATGGCTCGTCAACCTCGAGATTCCGGTAATCCGTACCGACGAATTTCACCCGATCGGCCACCCCTTCCTTTTCGGTTAAATCGTTCGCGCGGATCAATTGTTCGTCGGAAACGGTGAGCGATGTCACACGCAGATGGGGGTAGCGCTTGGCGAGCTCTACCGCTAAGCCGCCCAGCCCCCGCCGACTTCCAGGAGCGTGTCGGCGCGAGCCAGTTCCAACTTCCGAGCCAGCGAATCCACCTTTTGCCGCTGCAGATCTTCGAGACTTTCGAACCGACGGCCAGGCAATAATAGACCGGACGAATACTGGGATAGCTCTTTGCCGAGAATACTCGTCGGACCCTGGAATAACTCTTGCCGGATATTGTAATGAGCGGCGATTTCCTGCTTGGTCTGCGCGGGGTTCGGGTTCCAACGCTTCCGAGCTATCGGGTCGCGAAGCGGACCGAGCGCCGAAGCGGTCAACCATTTCAACCGGCGTGGCCAGTAACTGGCGGCGTGGAGAGCGGCAACGACGGCGACCAAACCGTCAGCTTCCGGATAGCCGGTAGCGACATCTTTCGGGATCTCGGTCAGCTTCGTGTTCGGCGTCCAGTACGGTTGGTCCTTGCCGGTGTAACCATAGAATAACCCGCGGTCTCCATAGCGTATCATCGCCGGTATGATGACATCCGGCTCATGGATAGTTATGGCGACGGTATTATCGTCGACACCCGGGAATCGCCATATCTGGCCATCCTCGGTCGTTCCGACTCTTTCGCCGCCCAGGTGTTCCAATATGGCGGGGCCCCGCTTGACCAATGTCCGCTGGAGTATATCCGGCTCGGGGTCTAAGATTTTAAAAGCCATCTCATCGATGTCGGGGTCCAAATAGTCTCTCAGATGCTCAGTCATGTAAAAACCTTATTTACCTACAAACGCGCCCTACCCAAGTAGGATACAATAACAATCCTAAATGGTGGTAGGGCCTGGAAGCAAGCATAGGCGTTAAGAGAAGTCTTTATCAGCGCTATGATTCCATCGTTCGAAACGGCCGGGCGCCCCCTGGCGGAATGTCGTGTAATTCGGCACCGACTTCATCACATAACTCATAGGTGATAGCGGCCGCTTGCCGGGGCGAAGCCCCGCCGTTTTCCATGCATACCATCCCCACGCCGATGATATGCTGCTGCACGTCAGACACCGGGTCCTTGGTACTGATCACGGCGAATAGCTGATGGGCGTAGGCGCGCAGCAGATCGGGGTTATCTTGGAGGCTCGCCCGTTGTCGCGACATTTCTTCGATGAGGCGATGCTCTTCGCGAATCGATTCCAGATACCTCAGCCTGGCGGTGCCCGCCCCCATCGCTCTGCCGCCGAGTCGTTGGGCGATGACCGCCCCGACACCGAACGGCCGCAACGTGTCCCTCAATCTTGGCCTTTCCACCATGCGCGCCTCCTTCCAACTCCTTCATTAGCCCGTAAATACGAGTTGCCTATAGAACACCGCTTACTACATAACCGGTTCTTCCCGCGCTTCGTAGAACGCTGGTAAATGCTGAACGCCCTGATAGAGCGCCTTATACTGTGTGTCGCTCAGCCCGGAATACCGATCCAGCCCCTCCAAACGAGGAAAATGTTCGTTGATCACTTCCAGCCCACGAGTTACTACCGCCGGGTCCGTCCAGGGTTTGTCGAGCACCGAGCCATCACCGTCCAACCTCTCGGCCGTAAATCGCGCCGTCAGCATGAGCATGGTCATCTTCATCTCGGGAAAGCCGGAAACCTCGGCGAACTCCAGGTCATTCAGGCAGCGAGCGAGGGCTTGCGTGACCAGGTCAGGGTCCCGCCGATCGCGCTCGCTGAGATGGTCGCCGGCCTTCCGGACAAGCCCCAAGGCGAGCTCACCGGCATGCTGAGCGGCGGCGACCCCGATCTCACCGAAATATCGACCCGTGTTTAACACGTCCTTAGCTGCCATGCGCCCTCCTGACGTTTAATTTCCAGACTACAGGTTACCTCGTCAACGAGCGCGAGTAAGTCATAAATCTAACTGCGTGGCATTACTCGGTCCGCGAGATCGTAAGCCCTGGCGTAAGAAACTTAACTGCCAGCCCACCGGCCAACCTCTATACTTGGATACGTAACATGAGGAGGCGCCTATGATCGCGAGCTTCGTATATCTCGTAGCGGGTTTCATCGACACGCTCATCGGACTGCGGTTCATATTCCGCCTGCTCGGCGCCAACCCGGCCAGTGGCTTCGTGGACTGGATATATAGCTGGAGCACCCCGTTCGTCAAGCCGTTCGCCGGTATTTTCGGACAGAATGCCACTATCACCGGCCAAGGTGTGGTCACTACCAGCGTATTTGACTGGACCGCTCTCATCGCGTTGATCGTGTATAGCATCATCCTCGGTCTCGTGGCGCGAGCTACCGTCCATCGCCCTCAGGTCCGCTAAAATTACTGTCGTGACGCTCCTCTGCTGAGATCGTGCCTTAGAACCGCTTGAACCTTGCGTGTGTTCGCGCTATTTCAGGCTAAACGGCGGGTATGTGTCAGTGGCCAAAAGAAACGCGTAGGCGTTGACTCTGACGCTCCATCGGCCCACTCCGACCACGAAGTCGAACAGGTTCCTCGGATATGTACCGCTGAATACAATGGCGAACCAGGCGATGACAGTGGCCACCGCAGCGGCCAGCACGAGCACGGCCAATACGACGTAGTGGGGTATGACTAACAGCCATTTTACCAGGGGTAACCAGCGGTTAAGGTCGCGCTTTACGTTCGGGTACTCGACATCCAGTCGAACTGATTGCGCTTCGACGGTCGAGGGGTAACGATCGGTGAGCAAGAACAGATACGCGCCGACCCGGGCCGAAAATCGATTCAGCTCGAGGGCGAAATTGAACCACCAGCGTGGATACCGTTGCCGGAAAAGGATCACAAGTGCCGTGGCGGCGAAGAGCCCGGCCAGAATGTCTCCGCCGTTCGCCGTGGCCCGCTTGCCGGTTTCGTGCATGAAGCTTTGGTCGCCCGTCGCCGTCAGTAAGGTGAGTATGATCAACGCCGGAATGCTCCATATGATACGAAAGAACGAGGATACGCGATCGGATTTTTCCGGATAGTCGATATCGAACTTAGCCGGGTACGTTTCTTCTTTAGTCGCCATGATGGGCTATCTCCTTTACATTATGCGCGCTGCTGATACACAAAGTGTAGTCTTCTCCACGATAAAAATATAGAAGTATTCGCTCAGCGCTTATCAAGTCACTGACCCGGCCGGTTCTGACCCACCGGACGGCGTCCCAAAGATGACGGCGACCACGACCGGGCTGGTACTGTAAGTGGTCTAGCTGCCCCAGTGGGTAAAAATACCGACCGCGAGCTCCGCCCACAGATACAGCACCGCCAGCAGCAGGCCTCCGCCGACCATAAGCCGGCGGTTCCTGCTTCGAACCTTCCGAGTTATCAGTTCGTAGGAGAGACCGGCCCCGAACAGCAACGCGCCGATGATAAGGAAATCGGCTACGTCCCAGTTCACGTCATCACTGAATTGCATCGCCACCAGCGGCACCAGCAGTACGAGCACCGTCGCGAGCGCGATCCGGGCTAGGTAGCTGCTTGGCAGAATACGTGGTAGGTTCATTGCTTTCATATATCTATGTTACCGTAACGCGGCGATGACTTTTTCGACCCGCCGGTCGCGGGTTTCGTCGGCCTTGGCTTCGGCCACCTGGCGGGCGAACTCTTTGCGCTTAGAATATGTAAGGTCGTGGAATACTTGGGCCAAGCCGCTGGCTTTCAGCGCCTGGCTGAGGGCGGGCGGCACGTCTACTTGCCGGTAGCCGTCGTCCAGCTCGAGTGTCACCGTTATGTGGTCGCCGGCAGCCGTGCCCGAAGCCTCGCGGTCGCGCGTCGGGAACACCACCATGCATTTGCCGTCCACCCCGGTCGCCGTGCTTTGGTAGGTGTAGTTGCTGTTGATGGTAACTTTGAGCGGTGCCCGCCGATTGCCGCCGATCTCAGCCAGATTTTCATCCGGGATTTCGAGGGCGGCGTGCTTCCCGTGGCCGATAACGACTGTCTGGTACGTGGTTTTCATGCCCTGCCGGATTTGGACCGTCTACTGAGCGCCCACATAACCGATGGACTTATGGCCTTGTCGCCGCGGTGTATACAGCCGACCCAGCAGCACGGGCGGCGCTCGCCTTTGTGCATCTTGTCGCGCATGACCACGATGTGTTTCGCCCGTGTTTCGGGCTTCGCACAGGTAATCGTCCAGCAGATCCATTCATTCCGAGCCAGCGGCGTTATATCTTCCCACATGGCCAGCATCTTCTTATCGGCCAAAATAGCCTTCCGCATATCATCCGGAAGCTTGTGCACGGTACCATCTGCCAGTTTTTTCGTAAGCATATGAATATTGTATGTCAGCCTAGAGTCATACACAAGGGTAGATTGGCACTCTTGACGTGAGAGTGCCAATTTTTTATACTGGAGTGAGAAGCTTATGCATGCTTCTCTGAGCCGTTACAAGCCATAACGAAAGGAGGATTACTATGAGCAACTTAGTACGATGGGACCCGTTCGCCGAGTTATCTGCCCTGCAGAAACAATTCTTCGGGGATGACTGGATGTCGCCGTTCAAAGGCATCAATATTCCAACTACCGACGTGTACACGCAGGATAACGCCCTCGTGGTCGAAGCGCACTTGCCTAACTTCGAGGAAAAAGACGTGAATATCCAGGTCGAGGACGGCGCTCTCGTAATCAGCGCCGAACGCCACGAAAAAGACGAGGACAAAGGCAAGCAGTACGTAGTACGGGAAAGCTCCAGCAGCTTTTACCGCCGTATAGCCCTACCGAAGCGGGCCGACGGCGACAACATCGCGGCTCATCTCGAAGACGGCGTGCTGAAGGTCTCAGTGCCGCTCACCCCGCTTCCGGAGCCAAAAAAGATCGCTATTTCAGCCAAAAAGAAATAGCGGCGCCACCGCGACGAGTATTTTCCAGCACCGCCCTCACCGGCGGTGCTGTTTTATTTCTTGCTCTGAAGTATGTTCCGTATGCCAATTGACACAAATTTGTGTTATTTCAGTCATTTGTGTATACTAGGGAGCATGAACAGAGATAAAGTACTCATTTTTGCAGACCACGTGGGGCGTTTTTATGCCGAACGATATGGCTTTCCACCCGTAACTGGCCGTCTAATTGGCTACCTTTCGGTCTGTGACCCCATGCAACAGACCATAAATGAAATTGCCGCTACCCTGCTCACCAGCCGCAGTGCGATCAACAGTGCCATAAACCAGCTCGAAACCCAAGGGCTGGTCAACCGCATGCGCCCAGCCGGCTCGCGGGCCGATCTCATCAGCTTCAATCCCGAGGGCTGGAAACATACCGGTTTTGACCCGAGTGAATACACCGAAACCGTCACCCTGCTGCGCGAAGGCCTGGAACTGCTGCAGGCGCACCAGACCGACCAGCGGCAAGGGCTCGAAATCGCGACGTCGCTGAACGAGTTCATGGCCGAGCGGCTCCCTAAGATTTACGAAGAATTCATGGCCTACCACCAAAAGAAGCAGAAGAAATAAGGAGCGGTATGGAAGCGATTAAAGTCACTGGGCTTACCAAATCATACAAAAAGAACGAGGTACTGAAGGGCGTGAGCTTCAGCGTGGAGCGCGGCCAGATCTTCGCGCTGCTCGGCAGCAACGGTGCCGGCAAAACGACCGCCATTAACATCCTTACCACGCTCATTCCGGCTGATGGCGGCGTTGCTACTGTCAATGGGTTTGATGTTGCCAAACAGCCCGATAAAGTCCGGCAGTCCATAAGCCTCACCGGGCAATTCGCAGCAGTGGACGATATACTCACTGGCCGCGAAAACTTGCAGCTGATCGCCGATTTGCGCCACGTGAGCAACCCGGCGCAAACGGCCGCCGATTTGCTCGCCAAGTTCGACCTCACGAAGGCTGCCGACCGCCGCGCGCAAACGTATTCCGGCGGCATGCGGCGGCGCCTCGATATCGCCATGAGCCTCATTGGCAACCCGCCGGTTATCTTTCTGGACGAACCGACCACCGGTCTTGACCCCGAAGCTCGTAAGAGCATGTGGCAGACCATTAAAACGCTCGCCAGCGGCGGCACCACCGTTTTCCTGACCACGCAGTACCTGGACGAAGCCGACGAACTAGCCGACCGCGTCGCCATCTTGCACGATGGTGTGATTGTCGCCAATGACCGCCCCCAGAACCTCAAAAAGCAATTGCCCGGCTGGAAAGTCAAAATGGTGGAGCAGCAACCCTCGCTCGACGATGTATTCGCACACTTTACCAAAAGAACGGAGGACAAATAATGTTACGAGACACTTGGACCATGGCCCGGCGCAGCCTGCGCCACATCCTGCGCAGCCCCGACACTGTCATCACGGTAGTCATGATGCCTATCGCCCTGCTGCTGCTGTTCGTCTATGTGTTCGGCGGAGCGCTCGGCCAGCAAACCCACGGCCTCAGCTATGTGAACTTCCTGACGCCCGGCATCATCATCATGACGGTCATCAGCGGCATCGCCTACGCGGCGTTCCGGCTCAGCAACGATATCCAAAAGGGCATTATCAACCGCTTCCGCACCATGCCTGTCGCGCCGAGCTCGATCCTGGGTGGGCAAGCCGCATCTTCAACCCTCAGCAACCTGTTCTCTTCCCTACTCGTGCTGCTCGTGGCCTTTGCCATCGGCTTCCGCAGCCACGCCAATGTGCTGATGTGGCTGACATTTGCGGGCCTAGTCGCACTGTTTACGCTGGCCACCACCTGGATGGCAATCTTCTTTGGCCTGGCAGCCAAAAGCGCCGAAGGCGCCGGCTCGTTCAGCTATATCCTCATGCTGCTCATCTTCATCAGCCCGTCGTTCGTCCCCACCGCC
>Ga0070679_100001522_pt1 | contig 20653 bp, 19 predicted proteins | sample KBSC63BmetaG_FD_65652 | JGI IMG/M metagenome (GOLD analysis project Ga0070679, IMG submission 65652) | Corn rhizosphere microbial communities from Kellogg Biological Station, Michigan, USA - KBS C6-3B metaG | ecosystem: Host-associated > Plants > Roots > Rhizosphere | place: USA: Michigan... | reverse complement strand
CGAGTGCAGGAAGGCGGTGCCGAGCAGCCACGGCATCAGCGCCGCGTTCTCGACCGGGTCCCAGGCCCAGTAGCCGCCCCAGCCGAGCTCGGTGTAGGACCAGCGGGCGCCGAGCAGCAGGCCGAAGCCGAGCAGAGCCCAGGCGATCAGGGCGAAGCGGCGGGTGGCGCGGATCCAGGAAGCGTCGAGTTTGCGGGTGATCAGGGCTCCGACGGCAAAGGCGAAGGGGATCGTGAAGGCGACGTACCCCGAGTAGAGCATCGGCGGGTGGATCATCATGCTCGGGTGCTGCAGCAGCGGGTTGAGTCCGATCCCGTCGACCGGCACTGGACTCAGCTTGGCGAAGGGGTCAACGCCGCCGGCGAAGAGCATCAGGCCGGTGAAGAAGCTGGCGACGCCGGCCATCACCGCGGTCGCGTAGGGAACGATCTCGCGCAGCTTGTTGCGCGTCGCGTAGAGCGCCAGCGAGGAAGCGATCGAGAGTACCCAGGCCCAGAGCAGCAGCGAGCCTTCCTGGCTCGACCACATCGCGGCCATCTTGTAGAAGGTTGGCGTCTCCAGCGAAGAGTGCTGGGCGACGATTTTGAAGGAGAAGTCGTCGCGGGCGAAGGCGATCTCGATCAGGACGACGCAGAGCGTCAGCAGCGCGCAGGCCCCGTAGACAGCCCGCCGCGAGATCAGCAGCCAGCGCTCGTCGCCCCTGCGGCCGAGCAGGGCGGCGGCGACGGCGACGGCCATCGCGACGAAGGCCAACCACAGGGCGACGCTGCCGAGGCTAGCTTGCATTCGTCGTGAACTTCGACGGGCACTTGGTCACCAGGGTGTCGGGTTCGCCGACAAAGGTGCCGTTGTTGACCTCTCCGGTGAGGACGATCTCGCGGCCGCCGCGAAAGGGGTCGGGCACGGTGCCGCTGTAGGTGACCGGCAGCGCCGGCCCACCGCCTTCGCGGTCGACGACCTGGAAGTCCAGCTGCTCGCCGTGGTGGCGGATCGACCCGGGCACCACCTTGCCGGTCATATCGATGCTCGAGCTCGTGCTGAGCCCGACCAGCTGCGAGGGCTCCTTCGCTTCCGAGGCGGCGCTGAAGGACGTATAGACCAGCGCCACCGCTAGGAGAACAGCGACGCTCAGGGCCACAACGAGCCGGACCTTCCGCTTGCGCTGGGGATCCACGGCTGGGGATTATCGCAAGACGATGGGAGGGGCAGCGAGACGAGCACTTTGGGCGGATCGACGTGGTCTTTGCCACGATCGCCAAAGCCGTCCTCTTCGCTCTGGAACAGCGGTGGGGGTAAACGTCGACGAGATCCTCATCCGCCCCACCAGCCAGCCAAGCTAACTCGTTCGGCCGGCTGTCGTCCCGAAACTAGCGCCGCCCTTTCTCGCCCATCTTCTTGTGGTGGTGCTTCTTGCAGGGTGTGCGCAGCTTCGGCCGCATGTTGCGCTTCTTGCCGTTCTGACCCCGGAAGCGGGCGATGACCTTGTACTTCTTCGCACAGAGATTGGTCGAGTTGACCAGCAAGCCGCGCTTCTTGCCGCCTTTCACGGTGAGCATGAACTTGGAGACCGGCACGTCGGGCACCGTGTCGAAGGTGGTGCGCAGGCGGCCCTTGACGCTATCGATGCGCCCGTCGAGGACGACGTCGACCTGTCCGTTGAGGGCGGCGACCATGTCGGGTAGTTCGTGGCTCGAGGAGCGCAGGTACACCGGACCTTTGAGCGGGCCGTCGAGCAGTGGCGTCGTCGCTTCGGCAAAGCCGTAGATCGAGTCCTTGGGGCAGTCGTGGGCGGCGAACTGCACGCGGGTGCAGACGTTGGCCAGGCTCGCCTGTTCGAGGATCAGCGGCTTCGGCAGCTTGACCGCGGCGCGGCCGATATTGGCGTCGCCTTCGCGGGCAACGAGGATTGCGCGCAGCTTCGGGCTCTTCGCCCGTCGCGTGCCGCCGAAGATCCGCATGAACAGTTTGGGTTTGAATTCGAGGTTCTCGCAACCGTTGACCTTGAACTGCGAGGAGACCGCGAACGAGCTGAAGGCCGCCGGGTCCAGTGGGTTGGAGCCGCCGCCGCGCAGCGCTCCGCTGGTCGCGAAAGCCGAGCAATTGGTCGGGTTGAGCGAGAACTTCGGCCGGTCGAGCTTGACCGCGATCGAGCGAACGTCGAGCAGGGCGCCGCCAAACACATGCGGGATCGGGTCGGACACCGCGTGCACCCTGGCCGTTTCGGGGTCGACGAACAGCGCCACCCTCACCACGACCGAGCCGAGATCGAAAGGCCCGGCCGTGGCGGGGGTGATCACTGCCAGGGAGAGAGGGGCCCCGTGGTAGGGCCCTGCGAGAAAGACCTTGCCGGTGGTGTGGTACGGGTCGGAGCCACTGCCGGCGCTGACCGCGGCGCTGCCGATCAAGCTCGAGACCGGACAGCTGGAGTGGGCGGCCTCGGCCGCGCCGCTATTGGCCGCGGCAGCGGCGAGCGCTGAGCGCGGGCAGTAGCGGACGCCCGCCAGCTTGGCGGTCAGGCCCGGGGGCAGGGTCACGTCGACGCCCTTCAACTCCTGGTTGCCGTCGTTGCGGCCGCTGTTGATCGCGAACTGGGTGAAGGCGCCGCCCTTGGGGTTGCTGTCGTTGGTGGCGAAGCTCGGCGCGAAGGGCCGTTCACCGAGCGTTTTTGCGCAGGGACCGCCCCCGGGGGCGTTGGTGAGGACGAATTTGCCGCTGGGGATCGCGGCCGCGTTGCCCGACCACGGCGTCATCAGCGAGCTGGCGGTGTTCGGCCCGCAGATCGGCGGGCTGGTCAGGACCGCGTGGGGCCCGCCGTTGAATTTGAGCCTGAACGAGCTGAAGGGCACCTGCGGCAAGCCGGCGAACTTGGCGTCGTCGAAGGTCGTGGTGAGGACGCCGGTCTGCGGGTCCGCCGCGACGTTGCCGACAAGTCGCGCCGAGACTCCGTAGCGCGGCGACTCGGCGTCAACGAAGATCCGGTACTCGTTACCGGAAAGCGGGTCGCGGCTGAGCTGCTGGCCGACGAAGACGGGACCGATGAGCGATCCGTTGGGCAGCGGCGGCGTGTCGATTTCGACCGTGCCGATCCTGGAAGCGGCAGGGCAGCCGACCGGGTTTCTGGTGTGCATCCCGAACTGTGCGTCGCCGCAGGTCTGCAAGCCATTGGCGGCAGAGGGGTTGAGACCCATGCCGGCCGGCAAGGTGACCTTCGCGCTCCGCACGTCGGAGCTCGCCTGTTTCGTGCGGGGCTGCAGTTTTTCGGCCGGGCTGGGAACTTCGAAGGGGACTCGCACGTCGACCGTCGCGCCGGCCGGCGAGTCCGTCTGCGCGGTGCCGGGATCGACGTTCAGCGAGGGATCGAAGGGCACCGTGTCGCATTCTTTCGGATTTGTGTTGGGCGGCAGTTCGGACTCGATGAAAGGCGAACCGGCGGGGAAGCTCGGGTCGGGCTGCTCATAGGAGTCGGCGCGCAGGAAAGTCGAGTAGACGTGGGTGTAGGGCGCCGATTCGTGGTCGTAGCAGGTGCTCGGCGTCGTGATGAAGGTGCCGTTGCCGGCGCGGCCTTCGAAATCGAGCCGGTTCCTCAGGATGCGGGCGCCTTCGAGACCCGGCCCCAGCGAAAGTTTGGCGACCTGGATGGTGAAGAACTCGTGGTAGTCGCCCTCCCAGGCGACGCCGGCGTCGAGGAAGATGTCGTTGTTGACGATCGTCAGGCCGAAGCGGGCCGGTTCTCCGCTTCGCGGGACCAGGTTGTAGACATTGACCTTGGGGAGGGTCAATGAAAAACCGGTGAGCGGGTTGGTCGCGGTCACTTCGCTGGTCCCCACTTTGCTCAGAGGGGGGCAGTTGCCCGGATGTTCGACTTTTGCCAGATCGCACTGTTCGGGAGTCGCCTGGGGATTGACGCTGAGCCCGACCGGAAGATCGACGCGAACCGTCTTCAGGTTGCCGACCGGGATTTCGCCGATGAGCGGCGCCGGTCCCTGCTTGATGATGAACTGGGTGAAGCCGATCTGAGGATGGCCTGAAGCCTGTTCGAAGAACAGGCTTTTGGTTTCGACCGAGCACTGCGCGGGGGGCGGTGGGTCTTCGTAGCAGGTACCTGCCTGCCAGCCGTCGTCTACCTGAGGTGGATTGTGCTGGGGGGCGATGATCGTCGACCGGTCGATGGTTTCCGCCGCGAAGGCCGGAGCGCTCCCAAATCCCGATGCCAGGGCCAGGAGAACCGCAGAGACCCCCGTCCCCAGCCAGATTCGCGCGCCCCTCCTCATCTGGTGCCTTCCCCCCATCGTCAGCCACCTCTCCCGTCGTCAGCCATTTGCCTATCCTACCCGATTTTAATGGTTTAGATCATCATTTTTTGGTATCTATATACCGAGAAATTGGTAAACCATTTGAATCGGAGGAAGTCCATGAACTGGCAGCTCCTAGCTCGCGCAAATACCCATCCGCTGCGAATCTCAATCCTGGAAGTGCTGGGGATGGACGGGGGCCGCACCCTCTCTCCGAGCGATCTCAGTTACGAGCTGCGCACCCCGCTCAGCAACGTCAACTACCACGTCACCGAGCTGCGCCGGACGGGGCTGGTCGAGCTGGCCGGAGAACGACCGGTGCGCGGTGCCACCGAGCACTTCTACCGCGAGCCAAAAGCCAGCTCCGGCGGCAATGGCAACGGCCGATCCGTCACTCGCCGCGTCGCGAAGAGAAAGAAGGCCGCGGCAGCTTGACCCAGAGAATCAAGCGCGGCCCCGAAAGACGGCCACCCGTTCAAGAGCTTTGGAGGTCGGGCCGTTCGAGCAGCGGACGGTTACATGGCCCGCCGCGCAAACGGTTCGGGCGCGCCACCTCTCAACGTATTCCCGGATGAATTTGTCAAATGCCTCCTGCTTGGCCTTGGCGCTGGTCTGGCCCGCCACGATTACTTCCTGGATTCGGTCGCTGAGCATCTGCAACTCGACCCGGTCCCGGACGTCGCGGCGCGTGAAGTGGGCTTCGCGGAGGAAGCGACGATATTGCGCCCCGTTGTCGAACGCCTGCTTCTTGAGCCGGGCGAGCTCGCGGGTCACGCCCCGCGGCCTCACGCCGATTCCCATTTCCGCCGCCTGCCCCCGGATCCAGGAACCGTCGAGCAGCTGGTCGATCGCCGTGTGCTGAAGCCTCCGGTACCCGCTCTCACCAGGCTTGGGAGCTGGCAGCTGCCGTCTTTCAGCCGCCGCCTGGACCAGGGCGTGGTGGAACTCCTTCGTAGTGGTCACCCCGCCGCGCTCAGCACCGCGGTCGGGCACCCGAGCGACGATGGCGACGACGTTCGCCGGCAGAGCCTCAGGCGGTGGGGGGACGAGAATCACAAGCGGACGACGGGTCTCGAACCCGCGACCTCGAGCTTGGGAAGCTCGCGCTCTACCAGCTGAGCTACGTCCGCGTGGAGCTGATTCTAGGCGGGCGCGGGGTTGCCGGGGGGGAGCGCGATCTAGAGTTCGCCCTCCGTGCGCGCCCGCTCCCTCCTCGCCTTCCTCGCCGTGCTGGCTGTCGTTGGCCTGCTCGCCTTCGGCCTGCTCAACAAGGGCGCGACCAAGATCGCGGTCGGCGACCCGGTGCCCGACAAGGTCCTGCCGGCGCTGCCGGGCCCAGGGCGCGGCTCGATCGCCAAGTACCGGGGCAAGTGGGTGCTGGTCAACCTCTGGGCCTCGTGGTGCGTCCCCTGCCGCCAGGAGGCGCCGGTGCTGCAGCGCTTCTACGAGCGCAACCGGCGCACCGACACCATGGTGCTGGGGATCAACGTGCAGGACAACGAGGACGACGCCAATACCTTCCTGCGCGAACACCCGACCGCCTACCCGCAGCTGCGCTCGGTCGGCGACGAACGCAGCGCCGCCTTCGGCTCGACCGGCGTGCCGGAGAATTTCCTGGTCGAACCCGACGGCGACCTGGCGCTGATCTGGCGCGGCCCGGTCGACGACCAGTTCCTGCGCGAACGCGTCACGCCGCTGATCAAGGGCAGCCAATGAGCTTCCGGTGGGCCTTTTACGGTCTATTGCCGGATAAAGCACACCGGAACGTGCTTTGTGCCTTGATTGCGGCTACGGTGCTGGCCGCGCCGGCGAGCGCGACGGGCGCGCCGCAGCCGGCTCCGCAGACGACGGTCAACGCGATCGAAGCCGAAGTGATGTGCCCGATCTGCGGCACCCTGCTCGAGTTGGCCGAATCGCCGCAGGCGCGCCGCGAGAAGGTCTTCGTCGCCAAGCTCGTCGCCGAAGGCAAGAGCAAGGCCGAAGTCAAGGACGCCTTGGTTGCCCAGTACGGCCCGTCCGTCCTCGCCCTGCCAAAGGCCTCGGGGTTCGACCTCTCCGCCTACCTGGTGCCGATCCTGGCGATCGCGATCGCGGCCGTGGCGCTCGCCTTCAGCGTCCTGCGCTGGCGCCGCAGCGGACGGGCCAGCGAGCCCTCGGCGACGGACGCCGCGGCCGAGGCCCCGCGGGGCGAGGACGCCGAGCGACTCGAAGCCGACCTCTCGCGCTACGACCTCTAGCGACTCAGGCGAAGAGGACCAGGCCGGTTACCGGCACCGGCATTCGCTTCGGCAGCTGTCCACGCTCGCCGCAGGCGAGCGTGACGGCGGTGTGTTCGGTGAGAGCGCGCAGCGCATCGGTGTCTTCGCCCAGCGGCGGCCCGTCGATCAGCAGCAGGTCATAGGCGCGACGCAGGCGCTCAATCGCGTGATCGCAGCGCTCGGAATCGAGCAGCGCCACCGGCTTGGGCTCGGGCTCGCCGGCGACGATGCAGGTGAGCGGCTCGCTGGCCCGGCCGGCGGCGGGGCCGGCGAGGACCAGCGGCTGCAGGATCTCGCTGGCATCGGCCTCATCGAGCAGGTAGTCGTGCAGTCCGGGAGCACTGGCGAGCCCGAGCCTCTCGGCCAGGGCCGGCTCGGCGAGGTCGCACTCCAGCAGCGCGACCCGGCGGCCTCCCGCGGTCGCGGCTGCGGCCAGGCCCAGGGCCACTTGCCCCTTCGCCGGCCCGGTCAGGAAAACAGAGCCGGTTTTGGCCAGCTTCATCGCCAGCTCGGCGTAGGTCTGCAGCTCGGCGCGCCCCAGTGCTCCCGGCCGGCTCGACGCCCTATCGGAGCGCTCCACCTCGACCAGAACGGGTTGTTTGTCGCGACGGCCCAGCATCACATCCGCTCCGGGGCGGAGATGCCCAGTAGATCAAGTGAGCCGGCGATGGTGCGCATCGTGAGCAGGGAGAGTGCCAGGCGCAAGCGCTCGACCCCCTCCCCCTCCGCGCCGATGACCTGGCAGTCACGGTAGAAGCCGTGGAAATCGGCGGCGACGGCGGTCGCGTAGGTGCAGATCCGATGTGGGGCACGGCGCTCGGCCGCCTCACGGACCTCGCCCGGGAACTCGAGCAGGCGCTTGATCAGCTCGCGCTCGGTCGGTTCCAGCGTCGTGCCCGGAGTCGGCTCACCGGCACCGCCGGCGACCTCGTCCGGCCGCTGCTCGGCCTTGCGCAAGATGCTGGCAATCCGCGCGTGGGCGTACTGGACGTAATAGACCGGGTTGTCATTGGACTGACGGCGGGCGAGCTCTAGATCGAGGTCGACCGTGGTGTCGTGGCTGCGCCAGAGCATGAACCAGCGAGTCGCGTCGACGCCGATGTCGTCGAGCAGCTCGTCGAGGGAGATGAAGTCGCCGCTGCGCTTCGACATCTGCGCCCGCTCGCCAGCTTCGACGATGTGGACGAGCCGCATGATCAGCGCCTCGAAGCGCTCCGGGTCGGCGCCGAGCCCAGCGATCGCGGCGCGCAGGCGGGCGACGTAGCCGTGATGGTCGGCGCCGAGGATGTCAATCAGGCGCCCAAAGCCACGCTCCAGCTTGTCCCAGTGGTAGGCGACGTCGGCGGCAAGGTAGGTCGGTTCGCCGTTGGCGCGGATCAAGACCCGGTCCTTGTCGTCGCCGAAGCTGGTCGTGCGCAGCCAGAGGGCCTCCTCGTGCCGGTAGGTATGGCCCTGCCGGTCGAGCTGGGCGAGCGCCGCCTCGACCTCGCCGCGATCGTAGAGGTCGCGCTCGGAGAACCAGTTGTCGAAGCGAACGCCGAAGCGGTCGAGCGTGCCGCGCACCTGCTCCAGAATCAACTCGACGCCCCGGCTGCCGAGTGCCGAGAGGTTGTCGACCTCGATCCCCTCACTGGCGATTTGGCGGCCGAGATCGATCACGTAGTCGCCGCCGTAGCCGTCCTCGGGCGGCTCCTCGCCGTTCATCCGCGCCGCGATCGATGCCGCGAAGCGCTCGATCTGGCCGCCGGCGTCGTTGACGTAGAACTCCCGCTGGACCTCGTGCCCGACCGCCTCCAGGAGGCGCACAAGCGAGTCGCCGTAGGCCGCGTGCCGGCCCCCACCGACGTGCAGAGGCCCGGTCGGATTGGCCGAGACGAACTCGACCAAGATGCGCTCCGGTGAGTCGGTCGGCGCCGGCCCGAGCCGCTCACCGGCGCCGGCAAGGCTGACCATCGCCCGCCGATACCAACCGTCAGCGAGAAAGAAGTTGAGGAAGCCGGGGCCGGCGATCTCTATCCGCTCGACTGTGTCCTCCCCCAGCTCAGAGCGCAGCTGCTCGGCCAAGCGAGTGGCGACATCGCGCGGGCTTTCACCCAGGGGGGCGGCCAACAGCATCGCCGCGTTGGAGCTGTAGTCACCCAGCTCGGCTTTCGGCGGTCGCTCCAGGCTGGGCTCCGGACCGCTCGGCTCGCCCTCGCGCAAAGCGCGACAGGCGGCGTCCACGGCGCTGCGCAGATCGGCGATTGGATCGGCTGCTGCCATCGTCGCGCCCATCGTATGGAGAGGCGACGGCGGCTGCGCTCTGTCCTCACCGCGCGGGCCACTGAGTACGCTGGCCGGCGTGCGGATCGCCGCAATTACCGACATCCACGCCAATCTGCCGGCGCTCGAAGCCGTGCTCGAGGCGATCGAGGAGGCGGGCGCGGAGGAGATCTGGTGCCTCGGCGACGTGCTTGGCTACGGGGTCGAGCCCGACGCCTGCGCCGCCCTGGTTCGCGAGCGCTGCGCGATCTCGCTGGTCGGCAATCACGACCTCGCGGTGCTGGGGGCGCTCGACATCGACTCCTTCTCCGAGGCAGCGGCGCTGGCGGTCGAGTGGACGCGGGAAAACGTCAGCGAGGAGACGCTGGAGTTCCTGCGAGAGCTCGAGCCGGAAGGCGAGCGGGGGGAGATCGGTCTCTTCCACGCCTCGCCGCGCGACCCAGTTTGGGAGTACGTGCTCTCCAGTGAGCAGGCCGACGCGGGTATCGGCGCCAATCCGCGTCGCATCGGCCTGATTGGCCACTCGCACGTGGCGCTCTTCTTCGGCCGGCCCAACGGGGGCTCCAGAGACGACACCCGCGGCGCCCAGGCGAGCGACGGGGCGCTGCTGGAGCTAAGCAATGGCGCCTGGCTGATCAACCCTGGCAGCGTCGGCCAGCCGCGCGACGGCGACCCGCGGGCGGCCTGGCTGGAACTCGACACCGAGGCCGAGACGGGCCACTTCCACCGCGTGCCCTACGAGATCGAGCGCGCCGCGGCGCCAATCGCCGCCGCTGGCCTGCCGAGTCGCCTCGCCGACCGTCTCTACACCGGCCAGTGACGCTCAAATGCAGGGAAAATAGGCCCCAGAGGTGGTTGTCTAGACTCGCAACGGTGCGCCACCTGGCCATATCCACGCTCGCCCTCGTTCTGGGCGCCGCGGCAGCGCTGGGCCTCGCCTCCTGCGGCGGTGGCGAAGACGCCAAGCTGCTGCCGGGAAACACGGCCGCCGAAATCACCGAAAACCTCGATCGCGTCAAGCAGTACGCCGAAGAAGGCGAATGCGTCGGCGCCGAAGACGCGGTCGCGGAAGTCAACAACCAGGTCGAAGGACTGACAGGCGTCGATCCCAAGCTGGTCGAAGCGTTGCAGCGCGGCGCCGCGCGGCTGAGCGAAGTGATCGCCAGTTGCCAGGAAGAGACCGAAACCGTCGCGCCCGAGAACGAAGCGACGACCACCGAAGAAGCCGAAAAAATCCCGCCCGGCCAGGAAAAGAAGGAAGAAAAGGAACGGGAAAAGGAAGAAAAGGCGTTCGAAAAGCAGGAAGAAAGAGAGGAAAAAAGCGAGCCACCGCCGGTTGAAAAAAAGACGCCCGAGGAACCTCCGGTCACCCCCGCCCCACCCGCGACCGAAGGCGGGGGCACCGGCGCGCCGGGAGGCGTGGGCCCGGGCACTCCGGCCGCGCCTGGACAGGGGAATGAATAGTGGCCTCGGGAATCCTCTCCGGGCGCTACGAGATCGGCGAGCGGCTTGGCTCGGGCGGCATGTCGAATGTGCACCAAGCGATTGACCTGATCCTCGAGCGCACCGTCGCCGTCAAGATCCTCGCCGAGCACCTCTCCGACGACGAGCGCTTCGTCGCCCGCTTCCGTCGCGAGGCGCTGGCGGTAGCGAAGCTGATCCACCCCAACATCGTCCAGGTCTACGACACCGGCATCGACGAGGGCCGCCACTACATCGTCATGGAGTACGTGCAGGGCCGTTCGGGGGCGCAGATCCTGCAGCGCCACGGCCCCCTCGACGGCGAGACCACGGCCGAGATCGGCGCCCAAGCCTGCGCCGGCCTCGATTACGCCCACCGGCGTGGAATCATCCACCGCGACGTCAAGCCCGGCAACCTGATGATCGTCGGCGGCCCGGTCGGGGGCGGCGAGATGACGATGAAGCTGACCGACTTCGGCATCGCCCGCGCGGTCGAACAAACCCGCATCACCCAGGTCGGCTCCGTCGTCGGCACCGCCGCCTACCTCTCGCCCGAGCAGGTGCGGGGCGAGGAGGCGACGCCCGCGACCGATGTCTACGCGCTCGGCGTCGTCCTCTACCAGTTCCTCACCGGCCGCCTGCCGTACGAGGGCTCGACCCTGGCCGAGCTGGCGGTGCGCCAGCAAAACGAGAAACCGCTGCCGCCCAGCACCTACAACGACGACGTGCCGGAGACTCTCGGCGCGGCGGTGCTGCGAGCGCTGGAGGGCGATCCCAACCGCCGCTACGCCAGCGCCAGCGAGCTCGCCGGTGGCCTGGCCCTCGGCATGCAGGGCGAGGACGTGACCCTGCCGCTGGAAGAGGGGGGCGCCGTGACTAACGTGCTCGGCGGCGGCGAGACCGCAACCCGCCGCCTCGACCAGACCGCAGCGACCGAGTACCGCCCAGCGCAGCCCTCACCGACCAGGCGCCCGATGGCCCGCGCGCCACAGCAGCAGGCGCCGCCGCCGGTTCGCCCCGCAGCGAAGGCGCCGCGCAAGCGCGGCGCCTTCTCGCGCTTCGCCAGCTTCGTCATGGCCCTCGTCGCCCTCGTCCTGATCGCCGCGGCGGTGGCTGCGGCGGTGATCTACACGACCGACAAGGCGACCGGGATCAAGGCGACCGAAGTCGCCGGCAACACGGTCGAAAAGGTCGTCGAAGAATTCAAGGAACTGGTCAAGAAGAACCAGGAATAACAGAGCAGCGCACGACAATCGTCGAAAGCCGATAACAGGGAGCGACCGCCAGCCCCTCACGGTAGGAGTGGAAAGCCCACTCGTGGCGTGCGGAATGCGCAGAAGTGTGAATTTGCCACTCAGTCCCCCGCGGACCAAGGTGCGGCGCCGGCGATGACGGCGGCCGAGTACGCGGCGAAGGTGCCCGCCTCGATCGCGGCGCGGGCGTTCCTCATCAACGACCGCAGGTAGGTGAGGTTGTGGATGCAGAGCAGGCGGACCGCGGTCAACTCCTCGGCTCGGGAGAGGTAGCTGATGTAGTCGCGGTCGTGGTTTTGGCAGGCCGGGCAGGGACAGCCCGCGGCGATCGGATTGCGATCGCCGGTATGGCCCGACTTGCGCAGGTCGAGGCGGAAGCGGTTGTCGGGGTCGGGGACGAGGGCGACGCCGTGACGGGCGAGACGGGTCGGCACGGCGCAATCGAAGACGTCGAGGCCGAGGGCGATACCGGCGAGCAGGTCATCGACCTCGCCGATGCCGAGCAGGTGCTTTGGCGCCGCCTCAGGTAGCAGCGGGGCGGTCATCGCCAGCACCTCGCGCATCTCGGCCTTGTCGCGGCCGAGGGTCCCGCCGATTGCCAGGCCATCGACGCCGGCGGAGGAAACGGCCTCGGCCGACTCGCGGCGCAGGTCCTCGTAGACGCCGCCCTGGACGATGCCGAAAACCGCCTGGCGCGCCGGCCCTTCGCGCTCATGCCAGTTGAGGCAGCGCTCGAGCCAGCGGTGGGTGCGCTCAGTCGAGCGGGCGGTGTAGTCGCGGTCGGCGTGGAAGGGCGTGCACTCATCGAAGACCAGGGCGATATCGGAGCCCAGCGCCGCCTGCACCCGCATCGAGACCTCGGGCGAGATGAACAGCTCGGCGCCGTCGCGGTAGGAGCGGAAGTGCACCCCCTCCTCCTCGATCGAGACCACCGAGCCGTGATTGCCCCCCGGGCGGCCGCTGCCCTTTACCTCGTTTGCGACACCGCCGTGAGCCAGCGAGAAGACCTGAAAGCCGCCGGAGTCGGTGATCAGCGCCCGCTCCCAGCCCATGAATCCATGCAGGCCGCCGGCCCTGGCGATCCGCTCCGGCCCCGGCGAGACGAAGAGGTGGTAGGTGTTGCCCAGCACCATCTCGTAGCCGAGCGCGGCCACCTCGTGCGATTCGAGCCCGCGGACGGTCCCCTTCGTCGCCAGGGGAATGAAGGCCGGCGTCTTCACCGCTCCGTGCGCGGTGTGCAGCACCCCGTTGCGCGCCCCCCCATCCCGCGCCACAATCTCGAATCGCAGCCTGTCTCCGTCGCCCCTCATCGCCGTTCGTTCGATTGGGCACACCCTGGTGTGCCCAATGCATCGAGCGGCGAGTTCATTTATGCGGGGCGACGATTAGCGAGCGGCCGGTCATGGGCGCGGGCTGGGGGATGGCGAGGAGGTCCAGTGCGGTGGGGGCAACGTCGGCGAGGATGCCGTGCTCGCGCAGCCTCAAACCCTCGGCGGTGATGATCAGCGGCACCGGGTTGAGCGAGTGAGCGGTGTTGGGCGAGCCGTCGGGCTCGAGCATGTGGTCGCAGTTGCCGTGGTCGGCAGTGACGATGCAGGCGCCGCCCTTGGCGCTGACCGCCTCGATCACGTCGCCGAGGCAGGCGTCGACAGCCTCGACCGCGGACACCGCGGCCGGGATCACGCCGGTGTGGCCGACCATATCGGGGTTGGCGAAGTTGATGATGCCGAAGCGGTGGTCATCAGCGGTCCAGTGGGCGATAAAAGTGTCGGCGGCCGCGCGGGCGCTCATCTCGGGTTTGTGGTCGTAGGTCGGAACGTCGCGCGGCGACTCAACCAGGTGGCGTTCCTCCCCCTTCCACTCCCGCTCACGACCACCGTTGAAGAAGTAGGTGACGTGGGCGTACTTCTCGGTCTCGGCGACGTGCAGCTGGCGGCCGCCGGCCTCGGAGATCGTCTCGGCCAGGGTTATCTGTGGCCGCGCCTCGGGGAAGGCGACCGGGTAGGGCCAGCCCTTGCGGTACTCGGTCATCGTGGTCAGGTCGAGCAGCGGGCCGCCGGCGCGGGGGAACTCATCGAAGTCGGGCTCCGATAGAGCCCGGGTCATCTCGCGCGCCCGGTCGGGGCGAAAGTTGATGAAGACGCCCACGTCGCCCGCGGCGACGCCGTCGTAGTCACCGATCACGGTCGGCTTGACGAACTCGTCGGTCTCCTCGCGCTCATAAGAAGAAGCGATCGCCTTCTCGGAGCTCGCCCCGCGCACCCCCTCGGCGTGGACGATCGCGTCGTAGGCGAGCTTGATCCGCTCCCAGCGCGTGTCGCGGTCCATCGCGTAGTAGCGGCCACTGACCGTGGCGACGCGGCCGGCCTGGCGCAGCCAGCGCTCCAACTCGTGCACGTAACCCTTGCCGCCGTGGGGCAGCGTGTCGCGACCGTCGGTGAAGGCGTGGAAGACGACATCGGGCACGCCCTCCTGGGAGGCCAGCTCGATCGTCGCCTCGATGTGCTCCCAGCCGGAGTGCACGCCGCCGTCGGAGACGAGGCCGAGCAAGTGCAGGCGCCCGCGCGGACTGCTGCGCGCCCGCTCGCAGGCGCCGAGCAGGGCCTCGTTGTCGAAGAAGCTGCCGTCGGCGATTGAGTCGTCGATCCGGGCCAGGTCCTGCTTGACGATCGCGCCGGCGCCGAGGTTGAGGTGGCCGACCTCGGAGTTGCCCATCTGGCCGTCGGGCAGGCCGACATCGCGGCCCTGAGCGGAGAGCTGGGTGTGGGGGAACTGCTCCCAGAGCCGGTCGAAGACCGGCGTCTCGGCAAGGGAGATCGCGTTGCCGGGACCAGGCTCAGCCAGTCCCCAGCCATCGAGAATGACAAGCGCCAGCGAGGGAAAAGTCAACCTCTGTCCTTCCAGTGGTCCTTATGCACGCCCTGGGTCCAAAAAGCGCACCGGAAGCTCATGCTGCGTTCACTATTGCGGCGAAGTCGGCCGGATCGAGGGCGGCGCCGCCGACCAGGGCGCCGTCGATGTCGGGCTGGCCGAGCAACTCGGCGGCGTTGGCGGGCTTGACCGAGCCGCCGTAGAGGATGCGCACCTCATCCGCGGGGCCGCCGCGCTCGCGCACCGTGTCGCGGATGAAGGCGCAGGCCTCCTGCGCCTGCTCGGGGGTCGCGGTGCGGCCGGTGCCGATCGCCCAGATCGGCTCGTAGGCGATCACCACCTCACCCAACCTGGTGCCCACGACCTCGGCCAGGTCGGCCTGCAACTGGCGCTCCAGCACCGCCTCTGTCTGTTCGGCGTCGCGTGCCTCCTCGCTCTCGCCAACGCAGAGAATCGGCTCGAGCCCTGCGGCAAGCGCAGCCGCCACCTTGCGCGCCAGCGCCTCGTCGGTCTCGCCGAAGTACTGGCGCCGCTCGGAATGACCGAGCACGACCGCCTCGACGTCGAGCTCGACCAGCATCGGCGCCGAGACCTCGCCGGTGAAGGCGCCCGAGTCCTGCTCGTGCATGTTCTGCGCAGCGACCTTGACCGCGGTGCCGTAGCGGCGCTCGACCACGGCGGTCAGGGCGGTGAACGGCGGGCAGACCACCACATCGCTCTGTGTCGCCGCGATCTGCGGCAGCAGCGCGTCGACGAACTCGCCGGCCTCGGCGACGGTCTTGTGCATCTTCCAATTGGCGGCGATGTACGGCGTGCGGCTAGGCATCGCGCAGGGCCTCCACGCCGGGCAGCTTCTTTCCCTCCAACAACTCCAAGGATGCTCCTCCTCCGGTCGACAGCCAGTCAACTTCGTCGGCAAGGCCGAACTGCTGCAGTGCGGCGACCGAGTCGCCCCCGCCAATTACGGTGATTCCGGGTGCCGCTGCGACCGCCTCGGCGACGGCGCGCGTGCCGGCGACAAACGGCGCCAGCTCGAAGGCGCCCATCGGACCGTTCCAGAGAACCGTGCCGGCCGCTGCGATCCGCTCGGCATAGGCGGCGGCGCTGCGCGGGCCGATGTCGAGGCCCATCCAGCCGTCGGGCACCTCGACCCCGTCGCTCGCGCGCACCTCGGTCTCGGCGTCGAATGCTTCACCCATCACCAGGTCGACCGGCAAGCGCAGCTCGCAGTCAGAGCCGTCGGCCTGAGCCAGTGCATTGCCGGCCAGCTCCACTCCCTCCTCCTCGACCAGCGAGTTGCCGGTGGCGATGCCCTGGGCGCGGAAGAAGCTGAAGCACATCGCGCCGCCGATCAGGATCTCGTCGGCGATCTCGAGGAAGCGGTCGATCACCCCGACCTTGTCAGTCACCTTTGCACCACCGAGGACGACGATCAGCGGCCGTGCCGGCGCCTCAACCACCCTGGTCAGTTCGGTTACCTCCTGCTCGAGCAGCAACCCGGCGAAGCCCGGCAGCAGCGCGGCGACGCCGGCGGTGCTGGCGTGGGCGCGGTGGGCGGCACCGAAGGCGTCGTTGACGTAGAGGTCGGCGAGCGCGGCGAGGTCGGCGGCCAGGCCGGGGTCGTCCTCGGTCTCCCCCGGCTCGAAGCGCACGTTCTCGAGCAGCAGCACGTCGCGCGAGCCAAGCCCCTCCGCCAGCGCCTTGACCTCGTCGCCGACCACGGCGGGTGCCCGCTGCACCGGCGCGCCGAGCAGCTCGCTCAGGTGCTCGCCGACCGGCTGCATCGAGAGCCCCGGCACGACCTTGCCCTTCGGCCGTCCCAGGTGCGAGACCAGGACCAGCGAGGCGCCGCGCTCGCGCAGCGATTCGATCGTTGGCAGCGCCGCGCGAATGCGGGTGTCGTCGACGACCTTGCCACCGTCAAGCGGCACGTTGAAGTCGACCCTGACGAGTACTCGCTTACCGGCGACATCCGCGTCACGAATGGATGCCTTATGGAAGGGGTTAGTGGCCATCGCCACGCGAACAGTCAGGAAACGACGAGATCCAGGCACCGTCAGACAACGATGCAGGGAGCCCGAATAGCAGCGCTATTCGGGCGACTGAGGACACCGTATGACGGCGATCTGGGTCCGTCATCTACGGCTGGGTACTGGGGGTGTCCGCGAGCACCTTCCCTGCCAGCTCGACGCAGCGGTTGGAGTAGCCCCACTCGTTGTCGTACCAGGAGACCGCCTTGATCATCGTGCCGTCGCCGATCGCCATCGTCTGACCGGCGTCGAAGATCGAGGAGTGCGGGTCGCCGACGATGTCGGTAGAGACGATCTCGTCCTCGGTGTAGCTGAGGATTCCCTTCAGCGGGCCCTCGGCCGCCTCCTTGATCGCGGCGTTGACCGCTGCCGGGTCGGTCGGCTGAGAGGGCCTGAAGACGAGGTCGACGACCGAGCCGGTGATCACCGGTGCGCGCACCGCGAGACCGTTCAGCTTGCCGTTCAACTCGGGCAGCACCAAGCCCACCGCCTTCGCCGCGCCGGTCGTCGTCGGGATCAGGTTGACGGCGGCGGCGCGCGCCCGGCGCAGGTCCTTGTGCGGCATGTCCTGCAGGCGCTGGTCAGAGGTGTAGGCGTGAATCGTCGTCATCAAGCCGTGCTCGATGCCGAAGGAGTCGTTCAGCACCTTCGCGAGCGGGGCAAGGCAGTTGGTCGTGCAGGAGGCGTTGGAGATGACGTGGTGGTTGTCGCGGTCGTAGTCGCTGTCGAAGTTGACGCCGAGGGCGACGGTCACGTCCGGCTCCTTGGCGGGAGCGGAGATGATCACCTTCTTGGCACCAGCATCCAGGTGCTTGGCGGCGTCGTCGCGAGCGGTGAAAAAGCCGGTCGACTCGATCACCACGTCGGCCCCCAGGTCCCCCCAGGGCAGTGCCCCGGGGTCACGCTCGGAGAGCACCTTGAGCGGGGCCCCGTCAACCGAGATCGTGTCTCCCTCGACACTGACCTCGCCCGGGAAGCGGCCAACGCTCGAGTCGTACTTGAGCAGGTGGGCAAGGGTCTGTGGATCGGTGAGGTCGTTGACGGCGACGAACTCCAGATCGGCCCCCGCGGCGTGTGCCGCTCGGAACACGTTGCGTCCAATCCGCCCAAAGCCGTTGATACCGACCTTCACTGCCATTGAGTCAACCCTCCTGGGAGTCGTTTGGGAGATGTATCGATGTTATGGACCGGCGCTCGCCGGCCGCGGTGCTCCAGTTAGTCGGTCCCGATCGTGATCTCGATCTCGTACCCGTCCGGGTCCTTGAGAAAGGCCGAGTAGGAACCGGAGCCGTAGGAACGCCGTTCACCCGGCTCCGAGACGCTGACGCCGCCGGCGTTCATGCCGTTTTCCCAGGCCGCCTTGACCGCGACGATGCCGAGGCCGGAGAAGCTGAGCAGGCCGAAGCCCGCCTGCGGCTCGTGATGCGAGGAAATGAAGAAGACGGGTTTGGCGATACCCCAGCCCACCGTTTCGTCCTCCTCGAAGTGGCGCCGCCAGCCGAGGGGCGCGAGCAGCGAGTCGTAGAACGACGCGCTCCGCTCGAGGTCGGATACCTCCAGTAGAACGTGGTGCAGCATTCGACCCGGGAGGCTATACGGGTGGGGGGATCAGCCGCCGCGCGGTGTCCAACGGAAAAAGCGGATCGCCAGCAGCAGGCCCGCCACGCCCCAGATCGCGACGATCGCCAGGTCGCCCCACTGCAGCGCGGCCCCAGTGCTACCCGGGTCGTAGACGTCGAAGAAGGCCTCGAAGAAGTGGCGGATAGGGAAGACGTCGGCGAAGTGGATGACCCCCTTGGGCAGCTGATCGTCGGGGATGAAGACTCCGGATAGGAAGTAGAGCGGCAGCAGCAGGGCGTTGACGATCGGCGCGGCGGCGTCCTGGGAGGGAATCGCGGCGGTGAGGGCGATGCCGAGGCAACAGAAGGCGGCAGCCCCGATCAGCAGCGTGACGACGATCTCGGGCAGGCGATCCCAGGGGATCGCCACGCCGTAGAGGAGGCGACCGATCGCCGCCATCAGCGCCAGCATCAGCAGCGCCACCACGGCCGAGTTGCCGATCCGCCCGGCGATGAAGACCCAGGCCGGCATCGGCGTGCCGCGGCCGCGCTTGAGGCGCCCGTCCTCACGGGCGATCACCAGTGACATCGCCAGCGACTGCATCGTCGCCGAGATCACCGCCAGGGTGATGATCGCCGGCACGTAATAGGCGGTGGTCTTGATCCCGCCGCGCACGTTTACCGTCTGCCCGCCGAAAACGGTGGCGAAGATCAGCAGCAGGATCACCGGGAACATCACGGTGAAGAAGACCGAAGCCGGGTTGCGCCAGAAGGCCTTCTGGTCGTAGCGAAACTGGTGGGCGAAAAGCGCCAGCCCGCTCACAGGCCTCCCGCCTTCCGGTGCGCTTTATGTACGCCCATAGTGCAAAAGGCGCACCGAAGGCTCATTCGGCGGCCCCGTCATCCTCGGCAGTGAGCGAGAGGTAGACGTCCTCGAGGTTGGGACGTGTCACTTCCAGGCCCTCGAGCTCCTCCCCGCTCCGCAGCGCCTGCTCGGTCAACTGGTGCAGATCGGCGACCGGGGTCGTCGTCTCGACCGAGACCTCCTCGCCAGCCAGCCGGTAGCTGATCGTCGTCGGCAGGCTCTCGCGGTCGCCGAGATCACCCGGCGTGCCGCTTGCCACCACCTGGCCGCGCGAGATGATCGTCACCCGGTCGGCGAGCCGCTGCGCCTCGTCCATGTAGTGGGTGGTGAGGAAGACCGTCTTGCCGAGATCGCGCAGGCCGGCGATCGTCTCCCAAGCCTGGCGCCGGGCCGAGGGGTCGAAGCCGGTGGTCGGCTCGTCTAGGAAGAGCAGCTCGGGGTCGCCGATCAGGGCCATGCCGACGTCGAGGCGGCGCTGCTGGCCGCCGGAGAGCTTGCTCGCGCGGACGTCGGCCTTGCCACCGAGGCCGACCAGCTCAATCACCTCGTCGACTGGCCGCGGCGCTCGGTAGTAGCCGGCGTAGAGGCCGAGCGAGTCGCGCACGGTCAGGTAGGGATCGAGCCGGCAGCTCTGCAGCACGATGCCGATCCGCTCGCGCCAGGCCCGGTCACCATGCTCGGGGTCCACTCCCAGCACCTCGACCTCCCCCCCGTTGCGCCTGCGATACCCCTCGAGGATCTCGACCGTCGTCGTCTTCCCCGCCCCGTTGGGCCCGAGAAAGGCAAAGACCTCGCCGGCCTGCACCTCGAGATCGATCCCACGAACGGCCTCGAACTCCCCATAGCTCTTGCGCAGCCCGCGGATGGAAATGACGGAATCGCTCAAAGCCGAGCGATTCTATGGAGTGGCGAGCTTGGGAACCCGCGCCTGGGACGTGAGCCCGGGGTAGTTCGGCGTCGCGCTGAGCGAGCGGGCGTCGGCAGGGCCTCCGAACGTTTTGCGCCGCCGGCCCTAAAGCACTCTCGGACGGCAACCGACGATCCAGTCAGTCAGGCGAGTGAGGAGGCCCTGCCGGCGCCCGCCCCTCAAAGGCGAAGCCGTTACCCAATTTCACCATCGCGGTGCTTCAGATGCACCACCACGTCCTCGCGCCCCTCCAGCTCGCGGCGGATCCGGTCGGCGACGGTGATCGAGCGGTGGCGGCCGCCGGTGCAGCCGATCGCGATCGTCAGGTGGCTCTTGCCCTCGGCCACGTAGGCGGGAACGAGGAAGTCGAGCAACGGCAACAGCCGCCCGTAGAACTCTCCTGCCTGGGTCCCCGACTCGACGTACTCGCGCACCCTCTTGTCGAGCCCGGTCAGCGGGCGCAGGTCATCGACGTAGTGCGGGTTGGGCAGGAAGCGCACGTCGAGGGTGAGGTCGGCGTCGTGCGGCGGCCCGTTCTTGAAGCCGAAGGTGAGCAGGGTCAGCGCCATCTTGCCCGTCTCGTGGTGGTCGAGCATGTCCTCGGCGATCCGCCGCCGCAGCATCGCCCCGGTCAGGTTTCCCGTGTCCATCACCACGTCGGCACGCTCGCGCAGCGGCGCCAGCAGCTCGCGCTCGGCGCGTATGCCGTCGACGATCCGGCCTTCCGGCGCCAGGGGGTGGCGGCGGCGGGTCTCCTTGTAGCGGTCGACCAGCGTCTCCTCGTCGGCCTCGAGAAAGAGCACGGTCGGTTTCAGGCCCTCGGCCTCGAGGTCGTCGAGCACCTGCAGCAGGTCGTCGAAGTAGTCGCCGCCGCGCACGTCGGAGACGACCGCGG
>Ga0070679_100001520_pt1 | contig 20661 bp, 17 predicted proteins | sample KBSC63BmetaG_FD_65652 | JGI IMG/M metagenome (GOLD analysis project Ga0070679, IMG submission 65652) | Corn rhizosphere microbial communities from Kellogg Biological Station, Michigan, USA - KBS C6-3B metaG | ecosystem: Host-associated > Plants > Roots > Rhizosphere | place: USA: Michigan... | reverse complement strand
CAGCGCGAAAAGCTCGGCATCGACCCGCTCCAAAGCGAGGGCGCGGATCTGCGCCGGCTTGGCACTCGGAAAGGAGAGCTCGCCGGTCAGCGCGGCCAGCGCCCAGCCCCGATCCGGATCGGGTGTCGCGGCGAAATATTCCTGCAACAGGCGCAGCTTGCCCTGGCGCGAGGGCGTGAAGCTGAGCGCATCGAGCATCGCGGCGAAGCGATCCACGCTAATCCTCATCCTCGAAGCCGAGGAGCGACAAGGCCCGCGCGCGCAGCCCCATCAGCCCCGCCTGGCGAAGGAGCGCCTCTTCGGCACCATGCGTCACCCACACCTCATTGGGCTTCAGCTCGTCGATCGTCGCCAAGAGTTCGTCCCAATCGGCGTGATCGGAAATGACGAGCGGCAACTCGACGCCGCGCTGCCGCGCGCGCTGGCGCACCCGCATCCAGCCCGAAGCCTGGGCGATCAGCGGATCGGGCAGCCGCCGCGCCCAAGGCTCGGCCGCGGCGGACGGCGGCGCCAGCACAATGCGGCCGCGCATCTCGTCGCGCGCCGCGCCCAACACCGGCAGCAACGGACCGAGCGCGACGCCGAAGCGCTCATAGAGCGCGCAATTCGCTTGCAATGCGCCGTGGAGATAGATCGGCTCTTCGTAACCTTGGCGGCGCAAGAGCGCGATCACGCGCTGACACTTGCCGAGCGGATAGACCCCGACGAGATGGGCGCGCTCGGGAAAGAGGCACAGCGAATGCAGCAGCTTATCGATCTCGCCGCGATCCGAAGGGTGGCGGAAGACCGGCAGGCCGAAAGTCGCCTCGGTGACGAAAACATCGCAGGGACGCGGCTCGAAGGCCGGACAGGTCGGGTCCTCGCGCCGCTTGTAATCGCCGGACACGACGACCCGGCCGCCGCGCGCTTCGATCACCGCTTGCGCGCTGCCGAGAATATGGCCGGCCGGAACGAGGGTGACGCTCGCTTCGGCGATCCGGATCGGCTCGCCATAGGCGAGCGTCTGCAGCGAGCCACCCACATCCTCGCCGAAGCGCTGGCGCAGGATCGCGATGGTTTCGGCCGTTGCCAGCACGGCGCCGTTTCCGGCGCGGGCGTGATCGCTATGGCCATGAGTGATGACCGCGCGCGCGACCGGCGTCACCGGATCGACAAAAAAATCGCCCGGCTCGCAATAAAGACCGGACGGCGTGGGCCTCAGCCAATCGAGATAAGGAGCATCGGACATGGCACCCCTTGATATGGGGATGCCGCGGTTCCGCACCAGCCGGCCGACGCGCTCAACGCTTCATCCCTCATGCGGGATTTGCCCGCAGCAACCGATCGCTCGGACGAACATCGCCCGGATCGAGATCGCTCAGCCGGGCGAGTTCCGTATAATAGGGCGTGAAATCGGGCTGGGTTGCTTCGAACAGCTGCTCGAAACTCTCGATGACGAAATAGCTCTCTTGATAATCATCAATGCGATAGCGCGTCCGCATGACGCGCAACAGATCGAAGGCGATGCGCTTGGGGCCGGGGTCTTCGAGGCAATAGATCGATTCGCCTTTCGAGGAGACGATGCCCGAGCCGTAGATGCGCAACCCGTCCGGTGTCGCGATGAGGCCGAACTCGACCGTGTACCAATAAAGCCGCGCGAGATGCTCGAGATTGTGGAGCCGCAGCGCTTTGAGTCCGCCCTTGCCGTAAGCCTCCATGTAATCCGCGAAGACCGGGTTCATCAGCATCGGCACATGGCCGAAAATATCGTGGAAGATATCGGGCTCTTGCAGATAGTCGAGCTGGTCCGGGCTGCGGATGAAGCAGGTCGAGGGGAAGCGGCGATTGGCGAGATGCGCGAAGAACACATCGTCGGCAACGAGACCGGGCACCGCGACGATGCGCCAACGCGTCGCGCGAGCGAGCGCCTCGTTCAAGCGGCGGAAATCGGGAATGCCCTCGGCTTCGACGCCGAGCGCCGTCAAGCCGTCGAGAAAAGGCCGGCAGGCGCGGCGCGCGAGGATCGCTTCCTGGCGATGGAACAGCGTGCGCCAAATCGCATGTTGTTCGGGAGTATAGGCCTCCCAGCCCTGTTCCAAGCCGGCCGGCTCAACGTCCGTCATCGCGGGCACGTGCCGTCGCGCCGCCCGAACCGCGCAGCGGCAGCGGCTGGTCGGCGAGCATCCCTTTCACCACGATATCGCGCGCATCCTCGGGTTTGAGCCGGTGCTGCGCGATCAGCTCCTCGCAATCCATGAGGATGGCGTCGGCGTCCTGCATGATCTTGAGGCGTTTGTAAACGTCGTCCTCACCGATCCCCATGCTTTCGCCGACGAGCTCGAGAATGTTGCGGATGCGGAACGGCCAGTCGCGCTCATGCGCGCAGAGCTCGCGATGGTCCGAATGATAGACGGCAACCAGCGCATCCACGCCCGCACTCTCGGCAGCCTCGAGCTCTTTTCGTTGCAGCTCGCGCTTCATGGCCGGCAGCACGCCGAGCGCGACGCTCTGCAAGCCGACCGCCGGCTGGTGCAACTCGACGAATTCGAGGCCGGGGATGGCGCGCAAGATCGCCTCGGCCGCTTCCATGACGCCGGTGACGCCCGGATGCCGGTGAAGCGCGACGCGCAGCGGCACCGGCCGGTTCAGGTGCTGCTTCAGCGCCTCGACCCGGCCGAGCAAGAAGCGCAGGAAGGGCGTCATCTCGAAGGGCCGCGCGCCGCGCTGCTTCTCGATCGTCGGCAGCGTCGTTTCGGTGAACTGCACGAAGCAGCTGGGGCACCAGGCGATCACCTGCCCGGTTTTCGACTGCGCCATCTGCTCTACGGCATAGCCCGCGATCCGTCCCGCGGCCTCGGTGTCGCCGGCGCGCAGATGATTGACGCCGCAGCAATGGCTGGGTCCGCCCAGCACGCGATAGTTGATGCCGATCCGGTCCATGATATCGAGCGCGAGCAGCGCGATATGCGGCGTCTTCAGCACGTTGCAGCCGGTGTAGAAGACGAAGTCGGGCGCAGACTCCTCCGGTTTCGCGGCATCGCCCGCACGTGCGGACGCGCCGTGCGCGCGCTGGCCAAGCCGCTCCAAGTCGCGCGGAGAGAGCTGAAGCCGCGACAGCACGGTGACATCGCGCTGCACCTTGCGGAGGGCGTCAACGCCGGCGCGCCGGCGTTGCGGCAAATCCTGGCGCGCACGCTTCATCGCGATGCGCGCCATGGCGAGAAGGAAGCGCGGATTGACGCCGTAATCGCAAGCGCGCACGCAGTCGCCGCTCAGCATGCAGGATTGCGCCCAGCGGCGCGATGCGTCGGACCCAGCGCCGCCGCGCAGGATGTCGATGACGCCGCCGATCACCGCTTGCGGCGCTGCGGCCTCGATGCCGGCCGGCGCGACGCTCGGGCAGACCTCGACGCATTTGCCGCAGCGCGTGCAGGCGCTCGCCATCTCCTCGGTGCGCTCGGCCAAGGCGGCCTCGAAACTCATCTCCTGCATCGCAGCGCCTGCTGTGCCGTTGTCGGCTTGGGAGTCTAGGCCGATTCGGCGCCCATCACAACGGCACGACTGAATCCACCGGTTTCGATGTCTGCCCGGCGGCGCCAGAGGACAAAACCCCGATCAGGAAGCTTGCGGACATCATCATTTATGATGGACTTGCCGACACGAATCACCGAAAAACTGCATCTTCGAAAACTGGGCCAAGCAGGTGTCTGCGGCGGGTTAGACTGAAGCAGGGGTCGTTCGTGAGCCATGGGTGCCCGAGCAACGAGGGTGGGGGAGATTGGTAATAACGCGCTATCGGTGGCCGCAAGACGGCACATGCACAAACGAGCTTGCCGGCGCGACCGCGGATTGATCGGCGTAGCATGGTGCTTTTATCGACTCTGGTGCTGTTCATCGCGGGCTTTGTCGGCGGGGCGCTGATCGCCGTTGCGGGCGGAGGCACGTTCATCACCTTTCCCGCGCTCGTCTTTGTCGGCGTGCCCGCGCTGAGCGCCAATGCCTCGAGCGCCGTCGCCCTCTTTCCGGGCAATTTGACGAGCGCTTGGGCCTATCGCCGCGACATACTGGGTATTCGCGACATCGATGTGCGCCTTTTCGCTGGGTTGAGCGTCGCCGGCTCGTTGCTGGGTGCCATGCTGCTGCTGGAAACGCCCGTCAAGATCTTCTCCGGGCTGGTGCCATGGCTGATGCTCTTTGCGACCATTGTCTTCGCGCTGGCGAATTTCACGCGTCTCGACAATTTACGGCATTTTCGACTGGGCCGCGGCGCATCGCGCGTCGCCATGTTCCTCATGGCGGTCTATGGCGGCTATTTCGGCGCCGGCCTCGGCTTCATGATGCTCGCGGCCCTGACGCTTCTCGGCATGCGCGACATCCATGCGATGAACGGGCTCAAGCTCGTTCTCGCCGCCCTCATGTCGATCGTTTCGGTGTTCACCTATTCGCTTGCCGGCGTCGTCTATTGGGGGGCCGCGATCCCGGTTCTGATCGGCGGCTTGGCCGGCGGCTATCTCGGTGCGCGGGCGGCACGCCGCGTCGAACCGCGTATCCTCAAAGCCTTCATTGTTGTATTGGGCGCCGGGCTGACGGTCTTCTTCTTCTGGCATGGCGCATAGCTTCTCCCCCGGCACGAGCCCCTGCGCCCGGTTGGGCCGCAGCACGGCAGCCTTTCCGCGCTTCGCGGGCGAAAATCCAGTACGCTGGCCGGCCTCCTGGCAGCTTGCTGGCGCTGGTCGAGGCATTTAGGATTGACAATACTCGCAAACGAGGAAGCTCATGTCTTCACCTCGCAAGATGTCTCACATCGTTCTCAACACAAACCGCCTGACCGAGATGCGCGACTGGTATTGCAAAGTTCTGAGCGCTGAAGTCGTACAGGAGACCTCCCATATCTGCTTCATCAGCTACGACGACGAGCACCATCGCGTCGCTTTCATTGACCCCGGGCCCCTCGCCCCTCGCCCGGCACCCAACGGGCATGGTCGCGCAAGCGAGGCGGGCCTCAATCATATCGCATTCAATTTTGCCACGCTTGAGGAGCTCCTCGGCAATTATGAACGGCTGAAGCAACTGGGCATCCAGCCGAATTGGTGTGTCAACCATGGGCCTACTACGTCGCTTTATTATCGCGATCCTGACGGCAATGGCGTGGAGCTCGAGTTCGACAATTTTTCGACGATGGAGGAGTGCAAGGCGTTCATGAGATCGACCGCTTTCGCACAAGACCCCCGCGGCAAGGATTTCGATCCGGAAGAGCTGATTGCGCGATTGCGCTCAGGGGCGCCGATGGCGGAACTCGTAGTCCGCGGTTAAGGCCTGCCAAGAATTATAGGTCAACTATCAAGCAGATGATCGCACAAGAACAAGTGGTTCTGGACGAAGCAGACGGCCGCCAGTTCGAGGCTTATCTGGCGAGGCTCGACCACGGCACGGGGCCCGGCCTTCTGATCCTGTCGGAGATGTTTGGTCTCAACGGCCCGATGCGCGAGGTCGCGCAAGCGTATGCGGCTCGCGGCTATTGCGTTCTCGTCCCCAATGTGTTCTGGCGCTGCGAGCCGGACAAGGCGCTCGCCTATGAAGGGCCCGAACGCGCGACCGCCTGGGCGCGCCTCCATACGTTCGATTTTGATCGCGCAAGCGCAGATTTGAAGATCGCAACGGACTGGCTGCGTCGCTCGCCTCACGGTAATGGCAAAGTCGGCGCGCTTGGCTTTTGCATGGGGGGAAGACTTGCTTTCCTCGCGGCGACGCGCGCCAAAGTCGATGCTGCCATTTCGCTCTATGGGCTCGGACTCACAAGTCACCTGGATGAAATCGGAGAGGCGACAGGTCGGGTTCAACTCCATTACGGGATGGAGGATCTTCACATCTCAGCTGCCGAGATCGAAACCGTGCGCGCGGCGCTGGAGCATCATCCGCGGGTGCGCGTCTATCTCTATCCTGGAGCGGGCCATTCCTTCTTCAATCCGGTACGGCCTACCTACGATGCCGAGGCCGCGGCCCTGGCAGCGCGGCGGATCGAGGACGCACTGTCCGACCTCGCATAGTCGACCAACGAGGCGAAACACGGTCAATTTTCCGTAAGGAACGACAAGAGCTTCGGACAAAGAAGCCGCAGATCTGCATGGTTGAAGGGGTTCTCGGCCGCCTGAAGCGCGCATAGATTGGTGCCGAAGCCAAGAACATTCGGGGGAGCCATGAGCCGCTTTGCCAGATCGACCACAATCCTATCTGCAGCAATGCTTCTTTGCGGCACCGCGCAGGCGATGGAGATCGAGAAGTTCGACAGGATGGCGGCTCAAGACCAGTCGGATTACATCGTCGTGCTGATCGAGGGTGCGCAGAAACTTCTCATCCAAAGCGGCAAGAAAGACCTCGCCGACGTTGGAAAAGAACGGCATCGAGTTGCCCGATGGCTTCTTTACAGTCGCCAACGGCTTCCACCCGAAATTGCCGCCGCAGAATTGAACGAACGGCTTGCCGAGCCGTGGCTCCCTTGGTAAGGGAGAGGTCGAAAGTTCAATCCTTTCCGGCAGCACCAGACTCGTCAAAAGAAATCCCGAGCTACAAATTTCAGGGCTTTATCCGCGCCCCAAACGGGGCTTGACGAAGTCGAGAATCAGCAGAACCAGAACGCCCGCCCCGAGCGCGACCGCAAGGTCGCCCGCATGCAGCGGGCCGAACCGGAACAGATGACTCGCGACCGGCCATGCCAGCGTCAGCGCCAGAATGCCGACGACCCCCGAGAGGACGTATTTGAGAGCGCTGTTCGGTCGGGCGAACGCCGCCACGAGCGATGCGCTGAAGCTCCGATTGACGAAGATCAGCGCCACAATTGCCGTTACCAGTGAGAAGAATGCCAGCGCCCTTGTTTCCGTCTCGGGCGTTCCCCGACGATCGGCAATGACATAGATCGCGGCCACCAGCACGAAGGCAAGCACCCCCTGCAGCAGACTCCACCCGATCAGGCGCCCCGAGAATAACGGCTCGTCCGGGGAGCGCGGCGGACGGCGCATGATATCGGGTTCCTCGATCTCGGCTTCGAACACCAGCGTACACACGGGATCGATCACCATCTCGAGAAAGGCAATGTGGATCGGGCTGAAGATGATCGGGAGGCCGAAGACGAGCGGCAGCAGCGCCAACCCCGCGATCGGCACATGAACCGCGAAGATGAACTCCATCGCCTTGCGGAGATTGTCATAGATCCGCCGCCCCAGCCGCACGGCCTTCACGACCGAGCCGAAATCATCGTCCAGCAGAACGATCGCCGACGCCTCGCGCGCCACGTCGGTGCCGCGCCCGCCCATGGCAATGCCGATATGAGCGGCCTTGAGGGAGGGCGCGTCGTTGACGCCGTCGCCGGTCATAGCGACGATCTCGCCGCATGCTTTGAGCGCCTTGACGATGCGCAGCTTCTGCTCGGGCATGATGCGGGCAAAGACGTTCACCTCGCGCACCCGCGCGGGGAGGTCGGCGTCTGTGCATGTCTCCAGCTCTTCGCCGGTCATGAGCGGCCGCGACTCAAGCCCCGCCCGCTTGGCGATCGCGCGCGCCGTCGCCGGATAATCCCCGGTAATCATGACGACACGAATACCCGCCGACCTGCACTCGGCCACCGCGGCTGGCACGCTGTCGCGTAGCGGATCGGCCAGGCCAACCAGCCCCAAAAATTCAAAATCAAAGCTTCGCGGATCGTCCGGCAAAATCTCGCCGACGAACCGCGCCCGCGCCACACCGAGCACGCGCAGGCCCTCGGCCGCCATCCTGTCCGCCACCGCCTTGATTTCGGTCAGCTCCCCTGCCGGCGAACGGCAGAGCCGTGCGATCGTCTCGGGCGCGCCTTTGGAGGCGATCACGAAACTTTCTCCATCCCGCCAGACATGGGTGATGGCCAGCAATTCGGGCCGGAGGCCATAGGCGCGCACCAGCACGCCCGCCATAGCCGTCCCGCTGCCCGATTGGGCCCCCAGGTCATGGAAAGCTTTTTCCATCGGATCGAAGGGCTCGGGCGCGCTCGCGAGGATGCCGAAGCGCAGCAATCCGGCGAAGGCAGGATTCAAGGCACCGCCCTCCTTGACCGCGTAGACGCCGCCGTCCTTCAGGCGCAACTCGGCAATCGACATGCGGTTGAGCGTCAGCGTGCCGGTCTTGTCCGTGCACAGAACCGTGGCTGATCCCAAGGTCTCGATGGCCGAGGCACGGCGCGTGAGCACATGCGCACGCGAGATCCGCCAGGCGCCCATCGCCATGAAGACGGTGAGCACGACCGGAAACTCTTCGGGCACCATGGACATGCCGAGCGCGATGCCTGCCAATACCGCGTCGAGCCAGCCGCCACGAAGGAGCCCATACAGCACGACCGCGAGCACGCTCACCCCGCCCCCAGCGAGCGCAAAGAGCCTTACCAATTTTTGCGTCTGCGCCTGCAGCCGCGGCGGCTCCATCGCAAGCGAACTCAAGGACTGGCCGATCTTGCCGATTTCGCTGCGCATGCCGGTGGCTGTGACCTCGCCGATCCCCATGCCCCGCACCACGAGCGCACCCGAGAACACGAATGGCAGATCGTCGCCGCCAGGCCGCGCCGCCTCCGCATCGGCTTTGGCGCGCGGCACTTTGCGGACGGGCACCGATTCACCGGTCAGCAGCGATTCGTCGATCTGCAAATCGGTTGCCTGCAACAACACGGCATCGGCCGGGACGCGGTCGCCTTCGGCGAGAACGACCAGATCGCCACGCACAACCTCGCGACCCGCAATGCGCTTGCGCAGGCCGCCGCGAATCACCAGCGCGCGCGGGCTGGTGAGGTCGCGCAGCGCCTCGAGCACGCGCTCGGTACGCGTCTCCTGCACAACGGTGATGGCGATCGAGAGCATGGCGAAGGCGAGGAGGATGAGCGCCTCCTGCAAATTGCCCAGCGCAAGATAAACGGCGCCGCCGCCCGCCAGCAAGGCGAGCATCGGCTCGCGCATGACGTCCAGAACGATGCGAAACGGGGTCCGTCGTCCGGCCCGGGGCAGCTCGTTATAGCCCTCGCGCTTGAGCCGGGCCTGCGCCTCGCTCTCGCTCAAGCCAGCCGTCACGGCGACCGATGAAGCGTCCTCATTCATAATGATCCACGATGCCCTGCCAATGCGCCACACCAACACCGCGCCGGCTCGCGGGCGTCACATCCGCGCGAAGGCGGAGCGCTATTGCACCAGCGGCGAAAATGCGGCGTCACTCGTGCAGTCTCTCCCTTCGGGATTTTGAGCGACGACCAAAGGCGTCCCCAAGCCGCGAGCGGAGTCCCGCTTTTGCTATTCCGAATGATCGCCAACTGCCCGGGATTTGCGCGCGGGAGATGCGTAAGTCTCGTGGGATGCCGTGCGAAATTCCATCAGCTTTGAGCGCCATGTTCTGGCAAGTTGAGAGACCATTCCCGCGAATACGATCAGCCATATCAAGAGCGCGACCCACACGAAGCCGCGTGGAACGATCATCAAGAAATCGAGCTGTAGTGCTTCTGCGAGGCGAAAGGTGCCGGTCGTGTACATGGCGATCGGGAAGGCCATGCCCCAGTATTGCGGATCGTAGCGCAGAGGGTAGCGCATCACACCGTGGCGCCAGACCATCAGAATCAGCAGCAGCGGAATCCACCAGCTCGCGGCGGCCCAAAAGAAGAGGGTGAAGCCTTTGAGGAAAGGCAAGATTTCCTGCAAGAGCGGTGAGAAGTGGGCGCGCAGCGCCAAGGTGGCGCCAGCGAGCGTTGTAATGGCGACAGCGCCCATATTGATCCAATAGGGCGGCGTGAACGTGGCGCTGGTCAGATGAATGAAGGTCAGGCGGTAGAAGATCAGGGTAATGATGCTGAGATAAAGCATGCACCCAACGAGATACATTATCATACAGAAGAACAGCGGGACCGAGGGTTCGGTGAAGTCCGGGGCAATTACCGCGCCAAGCACGGCGACCGATTGCGTCGCCACCGCAGCAATAAGCCACGCGCCGTTAATGCCGGCTTCGAGATCGGGCTTGTCGACGCGCGTAACGACGACAGTGAAGAAACCATACATAACCACGATCCAGAACAGAATGCCGACTGCCCAAAAGAATTCGGCCAGCCCAAGGAGTTGGCTGGTCACGGCGACATCGGTGCCGAACACGCAAGTGCCGGCGACCAGCGTAAAGAAACCCGGTGCACGCGCGTGGTCGATCAGGTCGGCCAGGATGCGCTGCGGAAAATAGACGACGCGCAATAGCGCCAATCCACAGAGCGCCGCATAGGCGAGCACGTTCACGACAAAAAGCGCTTCGGCGATCAACCGATAATCGAGCAGATAGAGCGCGATAGAGAGCGCGCCCGTCGCCATAACCAAGGCGAAATAGCCAGGAAAGAGCGTTTCCGCAGCATGAAGAATAAGCGAGAGAACCGGCGAGCGCATGGTGCCGTTATTGCACCAGCGGCGAAAACGCGGCGTCGAGATCGACCCCCGCCAGCTGCGCTTGGCCGGCAAGCAGTCGGACATATTGCTTGAGCGCCACGCGCTCGACGCTCTCGCTCAAGCGCGCGGCGATGCGGTCGCGAACCACCGCGAAAGGCAAAACCTCTCCTTCCACGCGTCTGTCGATCGCGACGATATGGAATCCGTGGCGTGTCTTGACGAGGCGCGGCAGGATGCCGATCCAGCGATCGGCGAACAGCGCTTGCTCGAATTCCGGCACGGTGTCGCCGCGCCCGATCTGGCCGAGATTTCCGCCCTGAAGGCTCGAAGGGCAGTTGGAGAGGGTGAGCGCGCAGGCCTCGAATTCATCGGGCGCGGCGAGCAGCTGCGCCAGGGTCTCTTCGGCCTGGCTGCGGATCAGCTCCAGAGGGCTGCCCGGCGCCACCTGAAACAGGATGTGCCGCGGGAAGACGAGATCGCCGCTGCGGAATTCGCTTTGATGCGCCTCGTAATAGCGCCGGCACGCCGCTTCGTCCGCCTGGGGCGTGACCACTTCGGCCTCGAGCAGTCGCTCGATCCCTTTCGTCACCGCTTCGCCTTCGGCGTCGGCTGCAATGAATCCGCGCTCGACCGCGCGCTGGCGCAAGAGCTCGCGCACGGCGGCGAGCTCGCGCGTCGGCCAGGCCTCTGCGTCGACCGTGACGCCGTTCACCGAAATCGGGGCTTCCGGATCGCTCATCTCAGAGCGTCGGCCGGCGCGTGCGCACCAGCTGATAGGGCCGGACGACATAGGCGAGCGCGCCGACGCCGCTCCAGATATGGATCATGCGCGTGAAGGGCGAGACGAGGAAAATCGTGAAGCCCAGGAAAATATGCAGGCGATAGACCCAGGGCGTGCCGATGAGCAGGTCGGCGACGCCGCCGCGGAAAGTGACGATGCCTTTCACGTAGTCGACCATGACCGCAAACATGGAGCCGTCCATGTGCTGAGCCGACAAGGGCACGGTGACGAGCCCCAGCGCCAGTTGCAGCCACAGCATGCTGATGACGACCAAGTCCCATTTGCGGCTGTTGCGGCGGATGCGCGGATCGGCGAAGCGCCGGTGCATGAGGACCGAGAGACCGGCGATCGCGACGAGGCCGGCGATGCCGCCCGCGGCCATGGCGATGAGCTGATGCTGCGCCGGGTCGAGCGCCCAGCGAATCGCCCAATCGGGCGTCAAGAACCCGACGAAATGCCCGCCCACGACGATCAGCACGCCGTAATGGAAGAGATTCGAGCCCCAGCGCAGCTGCCGCTTGCGCAGGAGCTGGGAGGAATCGCTCTTCCAGGTATAAGGCTCGCGGTCGAAGCGGATCAGGCTGCCGAGCAGCAGCACCGCAAGCGCGATATAAGGATAGATCCCGAACAGGAATTCGTTCGCGTAGATCGTCCAGCTCATGCCATCCACCTCATCCTCGAGCCCCGCCCGGCTCGCGTTGCGCGAAAGCGGGCTCTTCGCGCCAGTCTCGATCGAGATCTTCGCTCTCCTCGGCGCGGCGCGCGGCGGCCTTGGCGTCGAGTCCTTTCTCGCCGATCATCCGCAGCAGCGCCTCGAACACCGCGCTATAGGGGCTGCCGCGCCGGATCAGCGCCTCGCCGATCGCGCGCAGGATATGGGCGCAATCACCCAGCATGTCGCGCGCCTCGGTCATGTCGCGGCAGCTCAGATATTCGAGCAGCACGGGCAGGAAATCCGGCATCTCCTTGGCCGTGAGTTCGAAGCCCGCGCGCGCATAAACGGATTTGAGCTCGACCATTGCCTCGCCGCGGTCGCGGGCGTCGCCATGGACATGCTCGAAGAGATTCAGCGAGGTGGCGCGCCCGCGGTCGAACAAGGCGACGTAGCGCTCCTCGGCCCAGAGCGGATCGGCGCCGGCGATGAGCTCGACGCAGCCCAGCACCGCCGCGCGCTCGGGCACGCCGATGAGCGGCGAGCCGCGCACTACCTCGGCGATCTCGGGCAAGGCCTCGCGCAGCGCCGGGCCGGGATAGGATAAAAGCCCGCCGAGCGCCCGCAGCACGATCATGTCGGTATCCCGCGCCATCGCCGCGCCGCTCATTTGTCCAAGAGCCGGATCGGCGTCATCTTGCGCCGGCCCATCTTGCCGCCGAAGAGGCTCGATTTCGGCTCGCCCGAATCGCAGCCATTGCCGAAGGAAAAGCCGCAGCCGCCGCGCAGATCATAGGCGTTCTCCGCCTCTTCGCGATGCGACGTCGGAATAACGAAGCGGTCCTCGTAATTGGCGATGGCGAGATAGCGGTGCATCTCCTCGACCTCAGCGAGGTTCAACCCGACCTGCGCGAGCACGGCCATGTTGTCGCCCTCTCCCAGTTGGCGGCCGCGATAGAAGGCGCGCATGGCAAGGAGCCGCTCGAGCGCCGAGACGATCGGCGCCTCGGCGCCTGCGGTCAGGAGATTGGCGAGGTAGCGCACGGGAATTCGCAGCGAGCGCACATCGGGAATCTCGCCGAGCGCGCCGACTGTCCCGGCATTGGCATGCGACTGGATCGGCGAGAGTGGCGGCGCATACCACACCATCGGCAGGGTGCGGTATTCGGGGTGCAGCGGGAAGGCGATCTTCCACTCGACCGCCATCTTGTAGGCGGGCGAGCGCTTTGCCGCCTCGATCCAAGGCTCGGGCACGCCGTCGGCCCGCGCCTGCGCCTCGATCCGCGGGTCGTTGGGATCGAGGAACAGCGCGAGCTGCGCCTCGTAGAGATCTTCCTCCTTCTCGACGCTCGCCGCCGCTTCGATGCCGTCGGCATCGTAGAGCAGCACGCCGAGATAGCGGATGCGTCCGACGCAGGTTTCGGAGCAGACCGTGGGCTGGCCCGCCTCGATGCGCGGATAGCAGAAGATGCACTTCTCCGCCTTGCCGGTCGTCCAGTTGTAATAGATCTTCTTGTAGGGACAGCCCGACACGCACATGCGCCAACCGCGGCACTTGTCTTGATCGATGAGGACGATGCCGTCTTCCTCACGCTTGTAGATCGAGCCCGAGGGGCAGGACGCGACGCAGCTCGGATTGAGGCAATGCTCGCACAGCCGCGGCAAATACATCATGAAGGTATTTTCGAACTGGCCGTAAATGTCCTTTTGAACCTCTTCGAAGTTGTAGTCCTGCGAGCGTTTCGAGAACTCGCCGCCGAGGATCTCCTCCCAATTGGGGCCCCACTCGATCTTCTCCATGGTGCGGCCGCTGACCAGGGACATGGGCCGCGCCACCGGCGCCGTCGGAAGCTCGGGCGCGGTCTGCAGATACTCGTAATCGAAAGTGAAGGGCTCGTAATAGTCGTCGATCTCGGGCAGGTTCGGGTTGGCGAAAATATTCGCGAGGATCGCCCATTTGCCGCCCTGCTTCGGCACGATCTTGCCGTTCCGCTTGCGCTTCCAGCCGCCCTGCCAGCGCTCCTGATTCTCCCAATCCTTGGGATAGCCGATGCCGGGTTTGGTCTCGACATTGTTGAACCAGGCGTATTCCATGCCTTGGCGCGAGGTCCAAACGTTCTTGCAGGTGACCGAGCAGGTGTGGCACCCGATGCATTTGTCGAGGTTCATCACCATTGCGATCTGCGCGCGGATCTTCATCGCCAGCCTCCCACCACCGGCCGGCCCTCTTGCGTGATCTTCAAAGCCGCCCGCTCGGGCATGTCCATCCAGTCGACGCGCGCCATTTTGCGCACGATCACGAACTCGTCGCGGTTGGAGCCGACCGTGCCGTAGTAATTAAATCCGTAGGAGAGTTGGGCATAGCCGCCGACCATGTGCGTCGGCTTCAAGAGAGTGCGAGTCACCGAATTGTGGATGCCGCCGCGAAGCCCGGTGATCTCCGAGCCCGGAACGTTCACGATCTTTTCCTGCGCATGATACATGAGGCACATCCCGGCATGAACCCGCTGACTCACCACCGCGCGCGCGGCGATCGCGCCGTTGAGGTTGTAAAGCTCGATCCAGTCATTGTCTTCGATGCCGGCCTCCTTCGCGTCGATCTCGGAAATCCACACGATCGGCCCGCCGCGCGACAAGGTCAGCATCAGCAGATTGTCGGTATAGGTCGAGTGGATGCCCCATTTCTGATGCGGCGTGATGAAATTGAGGACGATCTCGCGCTCGCCATTGCCGCGCTTGCCGAGGAGCGGCGCGACGGTTCTGGTGTCGACCGGAGGCCGATAGGAGGCGAAGCCCTCGCCAAAGTCCCGCATCCAGCGATGGTCTTGATAAAACTGCTGCCGACCGCTCAAGGTGCGCCAGGGAATGAGCTCTTTCACATTAAGGTAGCCGGCATTGTAGCTGACCTGTTCGCTCTGGATACCCGACCACGTCGGAGAGGTGATGACTTTTCGCGGCTGCGCCTGAATGTCGCGGAAGCGTATCTTTTCGCCTTCCATCGCTTCGGCGAGATGGCGATGATCGCGGCCGGTTTTGTGGCCTAGCGCGCCCCACGCTTTGACCGCAACCTCTCCGTTGGTCTCGGGGGCGAGGTATAGAATCATCTCGGCGGCATCGATGTCGGTGTCGATGCGCGGGCGGCCTTTGGTCGGGCCCTCCTCGACGACCGCATAGTTCAACGCCTTCAGCCCTTTGACCTCCGCTTCCGCGTCCCACTCGATACCCTTGTCTTCATTGCCCAGCGTTTCAACAAGCGGCCCGAGCGCGGTGAAGCGCCGATAGGTATTGGGATAATCCCGCTCGACCACGCTGATCTGCGGCCCGGTCTGCCCGGGGACGAGCTCGCACTCGCCCTTCTTCCAGTCGCGTACCTCGAAAGGCTGGGCGAGTTCGGCAGGCGTGTCATGCCGCACCGGCGTCAGGACCACGTCCTCCTCGACGCCGAGATGGCCGGCGCTGAGCTCGGAAAAGCGCTTGGCGATCGCCTTGTAGATCTCCCAGTCGCTGCGAGATTCCCACACGGGATCGACCGCTGCCGACAGCGGATGAATGAAAGTGTGCATGTCCGAAGTATTGAGATCGTTCTTCTCGTACCAGGATGCCGTCGGCAACACGACATCCGAGTAGAGGCAGCTCGTCGACATGCGGAAGTCGAGCGTCACGACGAGATCGAGCTTGCCCTCGGGCGCCGGATCGCGCCACGCTACTTCCAGCGGCTTCTGCTCGCCCATCTCGCCCAGATCCTTGCCTTGCAGCCCGTGCTTGGTACCGAGGAAGTGGCGCAAGAAATATTCGTGCCCCTTGCCCGAGGAGCCGAAGAGGTTTGAGCGCCAAATGAACAGGTTGCGCGGAAAATTCTTGGGATTGTCGGGGTCCTCGCAGGCCATCTTGATGCGCCCGTCCTTGAGCGCGTCAACGACATAATCCTTGACCGGCTTGCCGGCCGTGCGTGCTTCTGCTGCGAGGCCCAGCGGGTTCACGTCGAGCTGCGGCGCGGAGGGCAGCCAGCCCATGCGCTCGGCGCGGACATTGAGGTCGATCATGCTGCCGCGATAGGCCGCCTTGTCCGCCAATGGCGATAGCAGCTCCTCCACGCTGAGCTTCTCATAACGCCATTGGTCGGAATGCGCGTAGAAGAACGAGGTGCCGTTCATCTGGCGCGGCGGCCGCGTCCAGTCCAGAGCGAAGGTCAGCATCGTCCAGCCGCAAAACGGCCGCAACGCCTCTTGACCCACGTAATGCGCCCAGCCGCCGCCCGAGACCCCCACCGTGCCGCACATCATCAGGAAGTTGATGATGCTGCGATAGTTCATGTCTTGGTGATACCAGTGATTCAAGCCGGCGCCGATGATGACCATCGAGCGGCCCTTGGTCTTCTCGGCGTTCTCGGCGAAGCCGCGCGCGAGGGCGATCGCCTTCTCGGCCGCAACGCCGGTGATCGGCTCCTGCCATTTCGGCGTGTAGGGCAGGTTGTCGTCATAGGAGCGCGCGGCCTCGCCGCCCAAGCCGCGGTCGAGCCCGTAATTGGCGCAGAGCAGATCGAACACGGTCGCGACATAGACCTCACCCTCGGCGAGCGCGACGCGCCGCACCGGGACGCTGCGGGTCAAGACCTCGCCACCCTGATCGTTGCCGGTGAAATGCTCATGCGGCCTGTTGCCGAAATAGGGAAAGGCCACCGGCAGAACCTCGTCGCGCCACTCGATGAGCGTGAGCGCCAAGCGCACCGCGCGGCCCGCGGCGCCTTCCTTTTCCTCGAGATTCCACTTGCCGCCCTCGCCCGCGGCGTCCTGGGGCCAGCGATAGCCGATGGAGCCCTGCGGCGAGACAATATCGCCGGAGATCTCGTCGAACGCCGCCGTCTTCCATTCGGGATGCTCGGATTGATCGAGTTTGTTCGGAAAATCGCTAGCCCGCAATGTGCGATCGGGAACCCAGCGATTGCCCCGCCGCTCGAGCCGCACCAGCATCGGCATGTCGGTGAACCGGCGGCAATAATCCGCGAAATAGGGCACCTGCCGGTCGAGAAAGAATTCTCGCAGGATGACATGGCCCATCGCCATGGCAAGCGCCGCATCGGTGCCTTGCTTGGGGTGAAGCCAGAGATCGGAGAGCTTGGCGACCTCGGAATAGTCGGGCGTGATCGCCGCGACCTTGGTGCCGTTGTAGCGCGCCTCGACGAAGAAATGCGCATCGGGCGTGCGCGTCTGCGGCACGTTCGAGCCCCAGGCGATGATGAAGCTGGAATTGTACCAGTCGGCCGATTCCGGCACGTCGGTCTGCTCGCCCCAGGTTTGCGGGCTCGAGGGCGGCAGGTCGCAATACCAGTCGTAGAACGAGAGGAGGGTTCCGCCGATGAGGCTCAGATAGCGCGCACCCGAGGCGTAGGAGACCATCGACATCGCCGGGATCGGCGAGAAGCCGACGACGCGATCGGGCCCGTGCGTCTTGATCGTGTGGATATTGGCGGCGGCGATGATCTCGCAGGCCTCGTCCCAGTTCGCGCGCACGAAGCCGCCGCGCCCGCGCAAGGCTTTGTATTCGCGCGCGCGATCCGCGTCGCCGACGATCGACGCCCAGGCTTCGACCGGCGCAAGCGTCTTGCGCGCCTCGCGCCAGGCGCGGATAAGCGCGCCGCGCACCATCGGGTATTTGAGCCGGCTCGCGCTGTAGAGATACCAGCTATAGGACGCGCCGCGTGAGCACCCGCGCGGCTCGTGATTGGGCATGTCAGGGCGCGTGCGCGGATAATCCGTCTGCTGCGTTTCCCAAGTGACGATGCCGCCTTTGACATAGATCTTCCAGCTGCACGATCCGGTGCAATTGACGCCATGGGTCGAGCGCACGATCTTGTCGTGCTGCCAGCGCATGCGATACCCCTCCTCCCAGTCGCGGTTCTCATGCCGCACCTCGCCATGGCCTTCGGCGAAAGGCTCGCGCGCGCGGCTGAAATAGCTCAGGCGATCGAGAAAATGACTCAACGCGATTCTCCTGGTTTGAGTGCGGCACTGGTCTCGAATCCGCCTGCGTGGCTGCGCGCCGGCACCGTTTTGGGCGGCTCTTTGGCTTCACCCATCACCGGCAGGCGGCGAACCTCGGTGATGTAGTTGAGGATAAGCGAGACCCAGACGATGCCGTAAAGGAACATGAAGCAGCTCGAGCTGATTCCGAGCCAGTCGAGGATGACGCCGAAGATGATCGGCAAGAGGAAGCCGCCCATGCCGCCGGCGAGCCCGACGATGCCCGTGACCACACCCATATTCTCCGGGAAATCATCGCCGACATATTTGAAGGTCGAAGCCATGCCGCAGGCGAAGGAGAGACCCAAGCCGAAAAGCAGCACGGTGAAGACGAGCGAGGAAAGTCCGATATGGAACTGCGACGGGCCGCGAATCGTGTGCACGACAAAATCGGTCTGCGGATAGGAAAGCAGGAAGAGACAGATCCAGGCGGCCCAGAGCACCCACCAGGTCAGCCGATGCGCGCCGAAGCGATCGGCGAGCCAGCCGCCGAGCGCGCGAAGCACGCCCGCCGGGAGCGAGAAGCACGCCGCCAAAAGCGCGGCGCTGGCGATGCTGAAACCGTATTCCTGGACGAAATATTGCGGCATCCACACCGAGAGCGCGGTGAAGCCGCCGAACACGATCGAATAGTATTGGCAATATTTCCAGACGCGCGGATCCTTGAGCACGGCGAGCTGCCGGCCGAGCGTGGCGCCGCTTTTGCCCACGCCCGGATCGGGCGCGGATAACACCCAGAAGACCGCCGCCGTCAGCAACAGCGCCACGGCGTAGACGCGCGGCACGGCCTGCCAACCGAAAGCGGCGATGAGAATCGGCGCGATAAACATGTTGATCGCCGCGCCCATTGTGCCGGCGCCGAACACGCCCATCGCGAAGCCGCGCCGCTCTTGCGGAAAGAAGCGCGCGACGTAAGGGGTGCCGACGGCGAAGGACGCGCCGACCAGGCCGAGCGCAAGACCGAGCAGCAGGAATTCCCACAGCGCGCTCGCATAGCTCGAGAGCCACACCGGCACGGCGCAGAAGATCAGGAGCAGAAACATCACGATCCGGCCGCCGAAGCGGTCGGTCCAGATCCCGAGCGGCAAGCGGAACAACGCGCCGGTCAAGACCGGGGTCGAGGTCAGCAAGCCGAATTCGGCGGCATTCAACCCGAGCTCGCGGCGGATCGGGATGCCGGTCACGCCGAACATCAGCCAGACCGCAAAGCAGACCGTGAACGCGAAGGTGGTGACGCCCAGAACGACGAAACTTCGCGACGCCGACACCGACACCTCCGCGGTTTTCGCACCCTGGCGCGAGGGCCAAAAACGAGTCGTCTCACAGGCCGAACCGCTGCGGTGGCGCCCCCGAGCGTCATCCATCGCGCGCTTCACGATCGAAATCATGCAATAGATGCAGGTGATGCCTCAAGTAAGAAGTCCTACCCAGGCTCGGCAGGGCGCCGCGCCGATTCGAGCCGCCCGGTCGGGCCGGCATATCCATATCGTAGTTTTTACGGCGGCAGCGCGATTGATTTACGTCAACGGCCCAAGCGCTAGCCTGCGGCATCATGCGGCAACTTAGCAAGGAGCGCGCCATGGCGAACACCTCACAACTCGACCGCGGATTGATCGTCTTCTTCCGCATCGCGATGGGCTGGACGTTTCTCTATGCCGGCGTGTCTCAGATCACAAATCCGAATTTTACCGCCGCCGCATTCCTGGCCGGGACCAAAACTTTCCACGATCAACTTGCCTGGTTCGCCCTGCCGGCGATCGCTCCTTATACGACGTTCCTTGTCGAATGGGGCCACACGTTGATCGGCTTGTCGCTCATTTTCGGCTGCATGGTGCGTGTGAGCAGCCCGTTCGGGGTGCTGTTGATGGCGATCTACTACTGCGCCCATATGGACTGGCCTTACATCGAAAGCCACGTCAATTTCATCGTGGACTACCACCTTGTCTATGGCGGCGTGCTCGTCTACCTGATGGCCAACCATGCCGGACATGTCTGGGGCCTCGATGGGCTGATCGGGAAGCTGCCGGCGATCGCGCATCGTCCCGTGTTGCGTCCGCTCTTCGGTTGATCAAATAGAGCCGCCTAGACGCGAGGGCACCATGTCAAGCCACTATCACGCCGTCGTCTGGATCGATCACCATGAAGCGCTGGTCATTCATTTCAATGCCGATGCCGCGGAGGAGCGCCACCTCCATCCGGTTGACCCGCCGCGGCATCTTCACGTGAAAGCCGGCGGCGCAGCCGGAACGCACATCACGGACGAGCCTTCCTTCTATCGCGACGTTGCCCGAGAGCTTGCGGATGCACGGGAAATCCTCGTCACGGGCCCATCGACGGCCAAAGCGGAATTCCTGAAACATTTGCACAAGCACGAGCCGGCGATGATCGAGAGGATCGTCGGCATCGAGACGCTGGCGCGGGTGACGGAGAACCAGCTCCTCGCCGAAGCGCGCCATTTCTTTGCCAAAGCCGATCGCTTGCGGCCGCAGAGCGGCTGAGGCGGAGCCGTGCCGCAAGCCTTCACCATCCGGGCGCTTACGCCAGACGCCATCCCCCAGGCGCTGCCGCTGCTGCGTGCGACCTGGCCTGGGGTCGAGCTCCCGGGATGGTCGAGGTTCGTGGATGCTTTTCGCGCCGGTCTCTACGCCCAAGCGGAAATCACCGCTATGTTCGACCCGCAAGGCGGCCTGTGCGGGCTTTTTGCCGCGCGGGTCGAGCACGACTTCCGGGACGGCCGCACCCTCGCCCTGCCGCTGTTCACCGCCGTCGACATCGGCAATTCGCTTGCACCTGTAAAAGCGTTGC
>Ga0070679_100001517_pt1 | contig 20675 bp, 21 predicted proteins | sample KBSC63BmetaG_FD_65652 | JGI IMG/M metagenome (GOLD analysis project Ga0070679, IMG submission 65652) | Corn rhizosphere microbial communities from Kellogg Biological Station, Michigan, USA - KBS C6-3B metaG | ecosystem: Host-associated > Plants > Roots > Rhizosphere | place: USA: Michigan... | reverse complement strand
ATACCTATAACGAAGAGTACTGGATTACGCCCGCGGGTTCTCCCGCCTCTAACATACCCGATCAGGACGCCGATACTTCTTTTACGCTTAATCTGCAACTGAACCAGATGGAATTCTTATGCGCAATTTTACTGAAGCCGAACTCCGCTCAGACATATAAAGGCAATCCGGGCGCCGCGTACCCCTTAGACAAGACGATACTTACGCTTAGTAAATTCGCGAGTAATCCTGACTTAACCGATTATCCTCCCACCCCAGACAGCTATAATCTGGATGCGGCTTCCAAGAATACGATATACACCAAAATCTTATCGGGCTCTGGTGACTGGACGTCAACCTCCAGCTGTGGCTCAAGTTCGGGGGTAGCGAGCAACGTCGGCGTGAACCAAGTCTTGACCATTAATCGAAACACCGGGCATCGCTACTGGCTGACCAGCGACGTTGATACGTTCACGTTCAAGTCACCTCCCGGGGGCTTCAAGTGTAATACGACCATCACGCTGCACTATGTCCGATCGACGACATCCGCTTACCACCAAAATTATGGGACCACTGGCGCGGTGGTGATCTGTAGCGATGGTAATGGCCACGATATCTACTTTCAAAATAGCACGTTGAGTTCCAGGAAGGGTGACCCGGCCAACGGGCGCACGGCGCTTTGGGACAGTTGCGGTAAGCATAACGTCTACGTGAAATTCTTCGTCAAAGTACGCAAGCCGCAGATTACCAATCTGATAGCGACGCCCGGGTGTGATATAACGGGTAGCGCGTCTGATTCGAGCCGATCATCGGCCCTGCTGAACGTCGCGCTGTACAATGGGGCTACGTTGGTGGTTCCGAAGACCAAGACCAGGACGACTCACACGTTTACCTTCAGTCGCGACAAATTGGGTTCAGTGGTGGACTGGAACGCGCATACTTTCACGGTACGGGCTTACGGCATCAATAGCGCTGGGGCAGAGGATGGAAGCTATGTCACGCAAGACGTCAGTGCCGGGCCATGCGCCAAAATAGCGTGCAATAACGTGACGGGGACGGGGGCGATTTCGACCGGTGGACCATTGACGGTCAGCGTAAAAGCGACGAATGTGACGACGAACCCGCCGGGACCTATACCCGCCTTCAGGGTCATGATTATCAATACGGACACCAACGCGGTCGTGATGGCGGAAACGAGTGAAGCGTACGGTAGTTCGAATATTACGAGTTCGACCAAAACCAATCTGCTCACTTCCGTTTCTTTCGGAGTTCCGCCACAACCGCCGGGTAACTATCAGGTCCAATATGGCTGGGCTGACCCCGGACACACGCAGAGCAATGTGACTTACGACGCTTCCGATCACACCAAGTGCGGCAAATTAGCGACAGCCGCTTATAATCCGTACTTCACGGTGGCTGGCGGCGACGTGGCCGCCGGAGCGCCATTCTGTGACGAGAACGGCGCGGCGCCGGTACTCTCGGCGCAGGATGTCACGGACTCCAAGATCCAAGCCTTCAATTATGACGGGAGTCCTGACGCGCGTGGTCACCGGGGCTATTATGGCGCCGGCACGCAGGCCGCGGCTTTCGCGCTGGACAGCATCAATTCGTTCGCGACCGGCATCAATCCATTGGCGTTGCCGGGCGACGCGAACAATAATCTGATGGCCAGCCTGCCGGCCCCGGCGCAACCCTACAAATTATCGTTTGCCAACACCGGCGCTGGCGTAACCGCGAACGGCATAGGTGCCTATGGTGGGATGTTCGGGTATGGCGCGGCCGCCGGGGTGGCGACGATTCCGTGCGTACATGACTACTTTGATGATAATTACGCCGGTGATGCCGCTGCCATCGATGCCACGACACTGCCGGGAGGCGTCACGATACCTGATTCGGGCACGGTCGCTACTTCGTATAGCGGCAACATGACGTTTCACGGTACGCAGCTGAAGGCCGGAGCTAATATCACCTTGACGGTGGACGGCGACGTGTACATCGATGGTGATATCACCGTTGATCCTACGGGCTACACAGCAGCGACGGATGTCCCCAATCTTACTATCATCGCCAGTGGCGGTATCTATATCGCCGATCGGCCGGCCGGCACCGAGGCGGCACCGCTGGTAAAAGAACTTCACGGTACGTTTATTACGCAGGGAGGCCCATTCGCTACCTGCGCCAGCGGGCCCGGTATCGAGCAACAGAACTTCAATAATTGCAAGGATAAACTAGTGGTATATGGAACGGTAGCGGCCGACGCGATACATCTTGCTCGGAGCTTCGGCAGTCTTCAGGGTGGCGATGGTACGGCTGTAAGTTCACCGACCGACGCGGCGCATGATAGCGTCAGCAGTAGTGGTGGGGCCAGCGAGCAGTTCATTTACACTCCAGAAGCTTGGCTCTGGAACCTGGCTCAATGTACGGGCACGAACTGCTTGCAGCCTGTCGCCATTGCCGGTTTACCACCAGTGCTGTAAGCGGTAGACTAAGAAATTAACACTCTTGCAACACTGTATAACGCTTATGATATACTTAACTCAACAACGAGTTTCGTGACAACGAGACGAAAGGGTGCGGACATCATACATGCGGCTAAAACTAAAAAGGACAAGGCTCTAAGATGAGTATATTGAGTGGGATATCTTCGTTCTTCGGCCTTGATATCGGCACCACCGCTATACGGCTGGTCGAGCTGCGTAATACGGGCCAGACAAAAACCCTCGTCAAATACGCGTATGTACCCGTCGATCTGAAAGTTTCTATGAGTGATTCCAAAGCCGACCAACAGAAGCTGGCCGGTCTGATAACCAGTCTGGTCAGCGAAGCCGGGGTAGACACCAAGAACGTCGCCGTCGGACTGCCATCCAGCCGGGTCTTCACGACAATCACTGATTTCGACCGGCTGCCTACCGGTGAGCTGGGCAAGGCGATTCTGTATCAAGCCGACTCGCTCATTCCGACCCCGCCGGCGGAGAGCAAGATTGATTGGGCGCTTATCGGTGATTCGCCGAAAGACAAGACGAAATACGAGATATTGCTATCGTCGGTGCCGAATAAATTCATCGAAGATCGTCTCGACCTTATCGAATCGATCGGCTTGAATGTCGTCGCTTTCGAGCCGGATAACCTGGCGCTGACACGAGCCCTTATCCCGACGGGCAGCAGCCAACCGCAGATGGTACTGGACATCGGCCAGATGTCGACCGACCTGGTGATATCGATGGGCGACGCGCCGCGACTGACACGGTCCATTCCGACCGGTGTCGACGCCATCATTCGTTCGGCCCAACAGAACCTCAATATCGACGACAACCAGGCCCAACAGTTCGTCTACAAATTCGGTATCAGCAAAGAGAAGTTGGAAGGACAGGTGTACCAGGCGATCATCGGCACTATCGAACTACTGGTCAATGAGATAGACAAATCGATCAAGTTCTTCCAGGCCCGCTACCCCGAGAGCAAGATCGAACGCATCATCGTGACCGGCGGCGCGAGCACGATTCCGGAGTTTCCGCTCTACCTGGCGAACAAGTTCGCTCTGAACGTGGAGATCGGTAACGCCTGGCGCAATGTCGCCTTCAGCGCCGATCGTCAGAACGAGCTCCTAACTATTTCGAACCAGTTCAGCGTGGCCGTCGGGCTGGCGGAGAGGAACGAATGAGTTACGGTAGCATGCAGCAAGTAGCATGGGGCATGGGAGCTAGACACGCAGCGGCCCCCCATACTACATACTACATATCCCACACCATTGCCGTTACTGGAGGGAGTGCGTGATGGTCCAGTTCAATCTTCTGCCGGAAGTCAAACAGGAATTCATCAAAGCTCGCCGTCTGAAGCGGCTGGTGATGTTGACTTCGCTTGCAGTCAGCGCCGTTTCACTGGTAGTCTTGCTGCTATTCATAGCGACGGTCGATTTCGTACAGAAGAACAGCCTGAAAGACCTGAACAGCGATATCAAGTCCAGCACCAGCAAGCTGGCAGCCGTACCGAACCTGAACAAGATCCTGACGGTGCAGAACCAGCTGGACACCTTGACGCAGTTGCATGACCAGAAGCCCGCGACGTCACAGATATTCAAATATGTCAGTACGATCACGCCGGCCGATGTCACTATCAGCAAGCTAAGTTTTGATTTCACGCTGGATACCATGACCATCGACGGTAACGCGCCCTCGCTTGACGTCGTCAACGCGTTCACGAACACGCTCAAGCAGACGAATTATACGTCCGCTACTGTCACCCAGGCCACCAAAGCTTTCAATTCGGTGGTACTGGCGACATTCGGCCGTGACGATAAAGGCGCGACCTATGGTATCACTCTGAAATTCGATCCGCTGATCTTCAGCAACACCGATAAAGCGACATTGGCCGTGCCCACAGTCACCGAAGGTAAGGACACGCAGATATTCCAAAAGGTAGGGTCTTGATATGAATAAAGTCGGCATTACTAAACGAGCGCTTATCGACCAGGCCAATAGCACGGTAGTCATCATTACGAGCGTGGCCGCGTTCATCGTGGTCTTCTCGCTGGTGGCGACCAAGACGCTTATCAGCCAGTCGACATACCAGAACCACGTCATTACCGCCAAGAAGCAAGCGTTACACCAGCTGCAAGATGACCTGAAAGCGACCGACGCGCTGAAAGCGTCCTACAAGACGTTCCAGAACGCCGATCCGAACGTATTGGGTGGCAGCGCGACCGGTACTGACGCGCAGGACGGTAACAACGCGGACATCGTGCTACACGCCTTGCCGAGCACCTATGATTTCCCAGCGCTGGCGACAAGTTTGGAAAAGCTGGTGACGAGCGTGGATGGCCTGACCATCAACAATATCGCCGGCACCGATGATGAAGTCGCCCAGAGCACGAACACCACCAGCGCGACGCCGACACCGGTACCGATCCCGTTCCAACTGTCCGTGACAGGCAACTACGAGGCGATCCAGGAGCTTGTGAATAATCTGGAACACTCGATCCGTCCGTTCCAGGTGCTGTCGCTCGATCTGTCGGGTGACCAGAGCAAACTGACCTTAGAAATCACGGCCCAGACCTATTACCAGCCGGCCAAGGTCCTCAACACCAAGAATACGAAGGTGGTGAAATAGCTATGAAACAGAAAGATATCGCCCTCATCATCGTTATCGCGGCCGTCAGCGCTATCGTATCGTTCGTCGTGTCCGGAAAAATCTTTGTCACGCCCGCGAATCGGCAGCAGCATGTCGAAGTCGTAGACGTCATCAAGTCAGAATTCCAGCAGCCAAGTAACAAATACTTCAATAAAGACAGTATTGATCCGACGCAGCTAGTCACTATCGGTGACAACGACAATCAGAATCCGTTTAGCTCAGTATCGCAGTAAGGACGACCCACTATGGGAATCAGAGTCATGAGTCAAGAAGCACGAAGAGTAGTATGTAGCATGCAGTATGGGGCATGGGTAGTTACAGCCACTCCCACAGCCCTTGCTACTTGCTACTTGCTACCACGACCGGAGGTCGCATGATGAAAGTCTTATCGACAAGCGCGCAGCAACAGGTAGAAGACGCGTTGGTGGCCGATGGCGTGCTGACCGCCGAAGACCTTACAGCGCTCAATGAACAATCCGAAAAGGAGGGTACGCCGCTCTTCGGCTTGCTGGTCAATTCCGGCAAGGTGACCGACGAGCAGCTGACGAAAGTCACGGCCCAGATTGGCAAAGTACCGTACGTCAACCTGAGCGCCGCCAAGATCGATCCGAAAGTACTCGAGCTGTTACCCCAGGACGTTGCCGAGCGCTACATGGCCGTGCCCTTAGGCGAGATGCAGCACCGGCTGGTCGTCGCCATGCTGGACGCCGGTAACGTCCAGGCAGTGGACTTCCTGAGCAATCGCATCGGCCGGCCGCTCAAGGTCTATGCCGCTTCCGAAGAAGGTATCCGCCAGGTATTGCATCAGTATTCGATCAATATCGGAGAGGCCGTCGGAGACCAGATAAGTACGCTCGGTGGTACGCTACCGACTGACGAAGCCGCCGCCGCTACCGACGCCGCTGCCAAGCAAGGGGGTAACAAAAAGCCCGATGACAACATCAAGACCATCGTGCAGGACTCACCCATCAGCAAAGCGCTCAGTACTATCCTGGAATATGCCGCCAAGAACCGGGCCAGTGACGTCCATATCGAGCCGCTGAAGGAAAGCCTGAAGATCCGTTGCCGGGTAGATGGAATCCTGCAAGAGATCATGAAACTGCCCAAGAGTACCGAGCCGCCGTTGATATCGCGTATCAAGATCCTGTCGAATCTGAAGATCGACGAGCACCGCATCCCGCAGGACGGTGAGTTCAGTATTATTGCAGCGGGGAAGGAGATCGACCTCCGTATCTCCATCAGCCCGGTGGTGTGGGGCGAGCAGGTGGTCATTCGTCTGCTCGACAAGACAGGTACCAGTCTGCATCTCGAAGATATGGGGTATGGTGGCCGGGCGCTGCGCACTATCCGCGCCGGGCTGGAGCGTACCAACGGTATGGTCCTGACCTCCGGTCCGACCGGTTCCGGTAAGTCGACCAGCCTGTACGCCTTGCTCCAAGAGGTGAAGAGCGATGCCGTCAATATCGTCACCCTGGAAGATCCGGTCGAGTACAAGATGGATGGGGTCAACCAGATCCAGGTCAACGTTGATGTCGGCCTGACGTTCGCCGGCGGGCTGCGGTCTATCCTGCGTCAGGACCCGGACATCGTGATGGTGGGGGAGATCCGTGACCGCGAGACGGCCGAATTGGCCGTGCAGGCATCGCTGACGGGGCACTTGGTGTTCAGTACCCTGCATACCAATAGCGCTGCCGGTATCTTACCCCGATTGCTCGACATGGGTGTCGAGCCGTTCCTTATCGCCAGTACCGTGCACACGGTCATCGGCCAGCGTCTGGTGCGGCGCATCGGCGCCAACAAGGAAAACTACCAGTCCGACGCCGCCGAAACGGCCGCCATCAAAGAAACGATCGGCCATTTACTGCCGGAAACCGACGCTGATCGCGAGAAGGTCGCCAAAGACCTGGGCTACGAAACCTTGCCACTGAGGGGGGATACCGCTTATACTTTAACCAGAGGCGTCGACGCGCCTGGTACGCCCGGAGGTTACAAGGGGCGAATGGGTATTTATGAAGTATTCAATATCAGCGAGACTATCCAGGAACTCATCCTGAAACGGGCTACGAGTACCGATATTGAAACCCAAGCCAAAAAGGAAGGCATGGTCACCATGCGCCAAGACGGCTACCTGAAGGCTTTGGCCGGTATTACGACTATCAAGGAAGTGAATCGGGTGGCTTCGGCCGACAGCGCGTAAGGTGGAAATGATGAACATAAAGGATACAAATAATATGGTGGGAACAACAGGACGAGTATCGATTATCGATTACCGATTACCGATGCATTACCGATTACCGATTAGCAATGCAGCCGCAGCTACTAATGGCAAATGGCAAATGGCAAATGTATGGTCAATGGTCAATGGTCAATGGTCAATGGCCTCCGAAGGAGGCAAGTGATGCAAGGTCAACCACGAATCGAAATCTTACTGGAAGAAGTCGTCAAGAAAAAGGCTTCCGACCTCCATTTACAGGTCGGTCTGCCGCCGATGATACGGGTTGATGGTTCGTTGCTGCCGGTGAGCGGTGCCGACCCGCTGACCGAAGAAACCGTCGAAGCACTGATCTTCGCTATCCTGGACGAAGACCAGAAGCAAATTCTGCTCAAAGACAAGGAATTCGACTTCAGTTTCGCGTTTGGTGACTTAGGTCGCTTCCGTGTCAACGCTTTCCACGAGCGAGGCAACCTGGCCGCGGCCCTGCGTCTTATTCCCAACGAGATCCTCAGTATCGAGCAGCTTGGCCTGCCACCCCAGGTCGCCAAATTCGCCGAATACCCGCGAGGGCTGGTGCTGGTTACCGGTCCGACCGGTTCCGGTAAGTCGACCAGCCTGGCGGCGCTGATCCACAAGATTAATATGGAGCGCTCCAGTCACATCATCACCATTGAAGATCCGATCGAGTATACCCATAAATCCAAGAAATCGGTCATCGTCCAGCGTGAAGTCCACTACGATACCTATTCCTTCAGCGCCGCCCTCCGCAGCGCCCTGCGCGAAGACCCGGACGTCGTCCTTATCGGTGAGATGCGCGACCTCGAGACCATCGCCAGCGCCATCACCATCGCCGAAACCGGCCACCTGGTGTTCGCCACGCTGCACACCAACAGCGCCGCCCAGAGTATCGACCGTATGATCGACGTTTTCCCGCCGCATCAGCAGCCGCAGATCCGGGCTCAGCTGTCGAACATCCTGATGGCCATCTGTTCGCAACGGCTTATTCCGCAGATCGGAGGAGGCCGCATCGCCGCCGCCGAGATCCTTATCGCCACGCCCGCCGTTCGTAACATCGTTCGCGAGGGCAAGACGCACCAGCTCGACGCGGTCATACAGACCGGGAGTGAGTTCGGTATGCAGAGCATGGATAAGCAACTCGTCAGCCTGATCCACGCCGGCACTATCAGCTATGACGAGGCCCGCAATTACGCCATCGACATCGATGAATTAGATAGGCTGATGCGAGATTGATATGAGCAGTAGCACGCAGCAAGTGGCATGGGGCATGGGAGCTAGCCGCGCGGCGGCCCCCATACTACATACTCCATACTACATATCCCTGCGGACGGAGTCCGCATGCTGACATATCATTACACGGCCCGCAATACCTCTACTGGGCAACAGATCCGGGCCGACGTACAGGCCGACAGCGAAGGCGCGGCTGTCAAGCTGCTCCGTGATCAGGGGCTTACCCCTGTTGATATACGGCTGAAAGAAGGCGGTTTCGGCGGTATCAAGCTTGGAAACAGGGTGAAGTCGAAGGATCGAGTACTGTTCAGCCGGCAGCTCAGCACCCTTATCAACGCCGGTTTACCGTTGTTGCAGTCCCTGCGCAGCGTCAATCAGCAGACGACCAGTAAACCGCTGAAAGTCGTGCTCAACCAAGTTATAACGGATGTGGAGGGTGGTGCTACGCTCGCCGGCGCCATGGGCAAACATCCCCGGGTGTTCAATACCGTGTACGTCAGCCTCATCGCGGCCGGTGAAACCTCTGGAACGCTTGATAAGGCGTTGGAGCGGCTCGCCTTGCAGCAGGAAAAAGACGCGGATCTGGTCAGTAAGGTCAGGGGCGCGCTCACCTACCCGATTATCGTGCTACTAGTGATGGTCGGAGTCATCGGCTTCATGGTGGTGAAGGTGCTGCCTCAGGTCAAGAGTATTTACGCGGGGTTACCCGGCGGGGCGGACGCGTTACCGCTGCTCACCCGAGTACTGCTGTCGATATCTGATTTCGTGATTCACTTCTGGTGGGTAGTTCTGCTGGTGCTCGTAATCGCGGTTGTTTTCACGACACGGTGGGCACGGACTTTGACTGGCAAGTCGGTGTTCGACAAACTCAAGATGCGCATGCCGCCGCTAGGCACTTTGTTCATGAAGATGTACATGGCCCGGTTCGCTCGCACCGGCTCGACCCTGGTGGCAAGTGGCGTACCGCTATTGCAAATGCTCGAGATTACCGGGCAGGCCGTAAGCAATGTCCATATCCTGAACTCTCTTCAGAAGGCGAGCGAAAAGGTCAGGGGCGGTAAGTCCCTCGCCGACTCCCTAGAGAATGACCCGAATTTCCTGCCCTTGGTACCGAATATGCTCAAAATCGGTGAACAGTCGGGGGCGATGGAAGACATGCTCGCCAAGGCAGCCGACTACTACGAAAAGGAAGTCGACAATGAAGTCGCGGCCATCAGTTCGATCATCGAACCCGTCATGATGGTCCTGTTGGGCGTGGTAGCATTCATCATCGTGGCCGCGGTATTACTGCCTATATATGGCCTGGCGGGCAATAGCAGCTTCACCAACGCCGGAACCTAAGGTGAGACGTGTTGTGGAAAAGTGCTTGCATTTGACACAACGGACCGGTATTATTCCAAGCATAAGTACTATTAACAAGTTCGCAAAGGGGGCATTTGCAAATGCTTAAACTACTTAAAAACCGTAAGCAAGAGGGCTTCACCATCATCGAAGTCCTGATCGTGCTGGCAATCGCCGGTTTGATCATCGCGATCGTCCTGTTCGCCGTGCCTGCTTTGCAACGCAACGGCCGTAACACCGCTATAAAGAACGACGCGAACACTATCGCCGGTCAGGTCGGTGACTTCGCATCGAACAATGACGGTGCCTTTCCTACTGCTATTACCGCTCCAAACGGTGTATTGACGATAACCGGTGCGGCTGGATCAACCCCGACTACGGGCAAAATTCAGGCTGGTACGACAGTAACATCCGTGACTAGCGCGCCCGCGGCGACTGCGCCGGTCGTCGGTACCATTAATGTCTGGCTCGGCCATAAGTGCGAAGGCGCTACTGGGGCGTTTACGCCTGGGTCTGCTGGTCTGGCTTCCGCTCGCTCCGTAGCGATTTACTACTCGATTGAGTCGAGTGGTGCTACCGCTCAGAAGTGTATTGACGGCTAGTCTGTACTACACGAGCTAACCAAACAGCCGCCTACGGGCGGCTGTTTTCTTTTGTGGTACTATAACGGTAATGATTTACGTGGTGCTGGCTGTGTTCGGCCTGATATTCGGCAGTTTCGTGAACGCGCTCGTCTGGCGCTTCCACGAGCAAGCGGTCCTGAGACGACAATTCTTAGCGCTGCGGAAAAAAAAGCGCGCGGACGAACAAAGGCTCCGCGAACTGAAGACTAAGAGCTCGGAACTATCGATGGTTACGGGGCGGTCTATGTGTGCCCACTGTCATCACGAGCTGGCCGCCAAAGACCTCATACCGCTCTTCAGCTGGCTCTGGCTCCGTGGCAAGTGCCGCTATTGCGGTCAGAAGATAGACGATAGCCCTTGGGCGGAGGTGGGACTCGCCACGCTGTTCGTAGTTTCGTATCTGTGGTGGCCGGCTTCATTCAGCGGGGTGGGGCTGTTCGAGTTCATCATGTGGCTGATCTTTCTGGTGGGCTTCGTCGCGCTGGCGGATTACGATCTGCGCTGGTTCCTGCTGCCCAACCGGATCGTGTTCCCGCTGATCGCTCTGGCGGTATTCCAAGCGCTACTCGTAGCGGTCGTACGGGGGGATGTATGGCTGGCCATTGACGGATTCCTGGGAGCACTCACGCTCAGCGGGGTGTTCTGGGTGCTGTTCCAGGTATCAGGCGGTACCTGGATAGGGGGTGGAGATGTCAAATTAGCGGTAGCGCTCGGGCTATTGGCCGGCTCGGCCGTACAGAGCCTGCTGTTGCTGTTTTCCGCCTCGCTGTTGGGAACACTTTTCTCGGTACCGTTGCTCCTGCGGGGGCGCAAAGGTCTCAAGCTACAGGTGCCTTTCGGGCCGTATCTGTTAGCTGGCACGGTTATCGTGGTGCTGTTCGGTCCGGATATCGTGCAGTGGTACCAGGGTCTCTGGATCATCCATTAGTAGCGCCAACCGATATTGTTGGAAGAGTGCTTATGCTATACTTAGGCCATGAAAGAGGGTGGCCTCCCACACGATGGCTTTACTGTAGTCGAAGCGCTTATCGTGCTCGCGATAAGCGGGCTACTGGCGGTAACGGCCATGCTCATCGTGAGCGGTCGTCAGAACAAAGTCCAGTTCCAGACCGCGATCAATGATATAAAGCAGCAGGTGCAGCAGGTGATCAACGAAACGGCCAGCGGGAATTTCCCCGACAGTAATAACTTCACGTGTAGCGCGGCGGGTTCCGGACAGCCGACAATCCGTTCAGTGAGCGGCGGCGGGCAGGGAACGAACGCGAACTGCGTATTCTTAGGCAATGTCGTCCAGTTCGGGGCCCAGGACGCGACGATCGCCGATAGCTACCAGGTCATCCCGCTTGCCGGCAATCAAAGCGGTACGACGGTGAGCACCGCCAATCCGATACCGATCGACGAAATTACGGGAACGCGGCGCTACAACAGCGTGATTAAGCTCAGCGCGATGTATTACGATGCTGTCGCGGGCAATATGACGAGCGGCGCCGGTTTTCTGGCGGGGGATTCTAACGGCAGTATAACGACTATCAGTAATGGTGGTGCCACCGGAGGCCAGCAGCTGAGCTTATACGCGATCACCGGGACCCGAATCGATTCTACGCAACTCGGAGACATGACTTCGCGGCTGAGCATGCCACTTGCCGTGAATTATCGTGCCGTGAAGTCCATAGCGATGTGCTTTGATAGCCAGAGCACCGACCAATCAGGCCGCTTGACCATCGGGAGCGGTACGACGGGCGGGTTGGGTGTTACCCTCAAGATTTACGGGGGGGCAGGCTGTTCATGAGTCTTTTTGTCGACCGCAGCCGCGCGTCCCGTGGCGATACTATCGTCGAAGTACTCATCGCTATCACCGTAGCGAGTCTGGTGCTCGCCGGTGCCTATGTGACCGCGCACCACAGTACGCTGGCGAATGAGTCGACTCAGGAACATTCCCAAGCGTTGCAGCTCGCGAAAGCCCAGGTCGAGCATCTACGCTCGGCGACTTCCATCGAGGACAACTCATGTTTTGATCAGAACGGCGATCCACAACCGAACGATACCAGCCAGGGACCGACCGTGAATCCGTGCATAGTCATGGCAAACGGCAAGCTTCCTTCGGACGCCGGTTTCAACCCCGTCTACTCGATCAACATTACGACGACCGACGGGGGGCAGACCTTTCGCGTGGTCATTACCTGGGACAGCCTGTTAACAGGCAATGGCCAGGATCGAGTAAGTCTGTATTATAGGCCGGAGCAAGGATGACGCGCGCTATGACACGATATCCGAAACTCCAACAACAGGGCTTCACCATCATAGAGCTCATGATCGCGACAATCGTGTTCGCGGTCATCCTGCTCGTAGTCTCAGCCGGAGTTATGCGCTTCACCACGGATTTCTATAAGAGCATCAATACCTCGACTACCCAGAATGCCGGCCGCAACGCCATAGCCGGAATGTCCGAAGCGATTGAATTCAGTACCAGCGTAACGTCGAGCCCACCGGCAACGGGCAGTACTGTCGGCTACGTGTGCGCTGGCAACGAAGAGTTCGCTTACGTACTCGGTAACGCCCTCCCGAATACAGCCGGATATGGTCTGTATCGTTTCAAACCGACAGGTGGCTGCGGACCGGTCGGCGTACCCGCGTCCAGTACTCCGGGCTGGGGCGGCGGTCAGGAACTGCTGGGCGCGCATATGCGCTTGGTATATCTGGATGTGGAGCAGGCGGATACCACCGATCCGACGAGCATATGGAACATAAGCCTCAAAGTAGCTTACGGCGAAAACGATTTAATATGCAGCCCGTCTTTGGGCAGTGCTGCCGGTGGTTGTAACGCCAACGCCGCTCAGTACCCGGCGACACTACCGGTCACCGCCGCTGATGTCCAGTGTCGCCCAAGTTCCGGATCGCAATTCTGTAGTATGGTCAGTCTGCACACTGGCGTAGCGCAACGTTTGGTCGGACCATGAGGATAAAGGTAGGATAAAGCATGATGAAACGAACTATTTCAAACAACCAGAACGGAATGGTGTCTATCATCGTCACCATGATCATGATCATCATTATCTCTTTGGTAGTGTTGGCGCTGGGGCAGGTTACGCGCCGCAACCAACAGGAAGCGCTCAACAATCAGCTGGCCGCACAAGCATATTACGCCGCGGAATCAGGGGTGAATGATGCTACCGCCAAACTCCTCGCCGGCTACCTGCCGTCACCGACCGATGCTACTAACTGCACCAACTTCATAACCAGTACCAGCCCGGCAACTCCCACGCCCCTGAACAACAAAATCGATGGTAACAACGTCGGCTACACCTGTCTGCTTGTCAATAACCAACCACCGAAGCTGCACGCGACTGTTTCAAAGAGTAATGCTGTCGTGGTGCCCATAAGCCCCTCGGGGAGCGGTGGTGCCGGCACCGGGCTGTCCTTTACGTGGGCCGAACCCTCCGGTGTCAATATAGCTTCATGCGCGTCGTTCGAGCCGGCTGTCGCCTGGGGGAACTGTCCAGCGGTCCTCCGTGTCGATATCTATGCCGATGACGGCACCTATGACGCCGATCATCTGGCTACTCAGACGGCGACGGTATTCTTCGTGCCCACAGCGGTCCGGACCCCCCAGATGGTAAACGGCGGCTCCGTGTATAGCATCAGGGCCGGGTGTACCGGCGCGCAGTGCACTGGTACGCTGAATGGGCTGAACAGCGGGCCGTTCGTCGACGGCAAGAAATACTACGCGCGCATCACCAGTATTTACTCGGATGCCGGTACAATCGAGATAGCGGCGACGAATGGCAGTACCAGATTCGTCGGTTCACAGATCGTCATCGACTCCACCGGGCACGCCCAGAACCAGCTCAAACGCATCCAGGAAACACTCCAGGTAACCCCCGAGGGCAAACTGCCCGTCAACGCGTTGTCCAGTGCCAGCGGCATCTGCAAGGTCTACAATATCGCGCCGGGCGTGGATCTCGGTAACGGCGTCGGTAACCCCGACGATACTCCCGGCGACTGCAACTAACCAATAATAATCAGCTAACAAAAAAACAAAAAGTGAAGAGCCAAGAGCAAAAAACAATAAACACGCCATCCCAAGCCTGAGTGCTGGAAACCAGTTATGATGCGTGCGAACGAAGGTCGTTATTCGTTTATTGGTATCTGGTATCTGCTCTTTGTTTTTTGAGTACTATGTCACTCGTGTTTGGCGTGGAATTTTTCGTGGACCGATCGCAAGTGCGGATCAGTGACATGCGTGTAAATCTGGGTGGTGGCGATGTTACTGTGGCCGAGCATGGCCTGTACGCTGCGCAGATCGGCCCCGTTCATCAGTAAATCGGTCGCGAAACTGTGCCGCATGGTGTGCGGGCTGACATGTTTGGTTATACCCGCCAGCAGGGCGTAGCGGGCCACCAGGCGCTGGATACTGCGGGCCGTCAGCCGGTGGAAGTTCCCGCTGCGGTCGATGGTCTTGCGGCCGCTGTAGCGCACGAACAGCGGCTTGGTCGTGTCCTGGCGCTTGTCCAGATAGGCTTTGATCCATTCGGCGGCAACCGGACTAATGAAAATCGGCCGATCTTTCTGGCCCTTACCCCGGACCATGAATTCGCGCCGTTTCAGATTGATATGGTCGCGGTCCAGTCCGACTAGTTCGCTCACCCGTAGGCCCGAGCTGAATAACAGCTCCAGAATCGCCCGGTCGCGTAGCCCTGCCATACTAGTAAGATCCGGCTGGTCGAAGAGCCGCTCCAGCTCATCCTCGTTCAAAAACGTCACTTGTTTGCGCTTGGTGCGGGCTAATTCTATCTTATCGGCCGTCAGAGCCGGGATATCGCGCTTGGCGCAGAACTTCAGGAAGCTGCGCAGCGCTATCAGGTGATAATTCTGGGTCGATTTGCCCAGTTCATCAGAGGTGTTCGTGCCCAGACGGTTCAGCCACAGCCGCCATTTCCGGATCAGCTCGGCATCGATGTCCTTGACCTCTATATCGCCGGCATAATCCACCAGCCGCGTCAGATAATGATCATAATTAGCGATCGTCTTCTGCGAGCGGTTCTGCTCGATTTCCAGATATTCCAAGAAGTCTGTTTTAGCTTTAGCGAATTGCATACGCCCTCATTATAGCCCATATTCATTCCGCTCTTGCTTTTACCAATAACAAGTGGTACAATAGCCTCGTAGTTCAATCAATGAAATCAAATATAGATTAGTAAATACATGACCACTTTCCGCAAACCCGACCAGGAACCTCGTATCGCGCAGGAACTGCTGCTGCATGATATTGCTGAGACTGATATTCCCAAGGCTCTGCCTGGCACCGAATTAGTAGCCTTAGGGGGTTGTGCACTTGGCGAGCCGCTGGGGGTGAACGAACGGAATGTAGCCATTTACGCGGTGCATGACTTAAGCCAAGGAGGCCGCGTTTTTTTGAGCCGTACTGGCCAAAATCAAGCTAATCAATACAGTACTGTCCACGTCCGAAAGAACAGCCCGCATCTCAGCTCGCGAACCACCTGGGACTGAACCACTGTCTCGCGTGAGGCAAACAGCCCAACAGGCAGTAAGGGCCGGACTGTGATCCGTATCACTGGCGACAGAGTTGCCTATCTGTTAGAATAGATGAAACTAAACAGGACCTCACCCGCACCATGGAACGAACATTGATTATCTTCAAACCAGATGCCGTCATGCGCGGCATCGTCGGCGAAATCCTCAGCCGCTTCGAGCGCGCCGGCTTCAAAATCGTCGGTGCCAAGATGCTGCAGCCCGATACCCAGCATTATTACGAGCACTACGAAGGTATCGGCACGCTCAAGACCCGCAAAGGTGATGAGATCTTCGAGAGCCAGTTGGCCAGCATGGCTGACGGCCCGGTGATCGCTATGGTCCTCGAGGGCGTCGAAGCCGTCGAAGCCGTCCGCAAGATGGTCGGCGACACGCAGCCTAAGACCGCCGCGCCTGGCACGATCCGCGGCGATTACGCGCACGTCACCTACGGCCAGGCCGCCAGCGTGGGCAAGGGCGTCGCCAACATCATCCACGCCTCCGCCGAAGTCGATGAAGCCGAAAAAGAAATCGCCCACTGGTTTGCCGAATCCGAACTCCACGACTACGAAACAACCGCCGAAAAATTCACCCAACCCCGCAAGAAGTAATTTTTGTAATAAAAATCTCTGATACGCCCGGACACATTCTCACTTCTTATTCTCTCCACCCCCACTCTCGCAGTGTCCGGGCGCTGTGGTTAGGAGGGGCTTTTGTGTTCACTGTGCTATAATCACCTCTGTTAGCAGTACTTGTTGACGTCCCCAGATTTGCCTTCGGCAAACCGTGAACTCCTCGGAGGTGTAAAATTTGTGTTTACACAAATTTTACACCTCCTGCGTCGTCCCCATAGTTCAATGGATAGAATACTTCCGTCCTAAGGAATAGATAGCGGTTCGAATCCGTTTGGGGATACCAGGTTTCGTTTTGTATTTCCCAATTTTATAAAAAACTAGTATAGTTGGGTTTATTTTTGAGATTTCAAGAGGTAAGCAGGCATGTCTAAAGGCGGAAGAGTATATGGCCCGGGTCGTCCGGGCGAAATCGTGAGCGTGAAGAGCGTCGTTGCCCAGGAAGATATTGAGTTCAATCCAGTGTGTCTAGAGGTCTGTGGCGACTTGCGGCAATTCATGGACGGGAAAATCCTCGCGTCCTCGGCCAATATAATCGCTGATCGGGCCGAACGATTCGCTCGTTGCCAAGGTGAGCGTGCCAGGGCATTCGGCCGTACCGCCTGCGGTTCTCGCTGAAACTACCGGACGACATCAGTAATCTGCTAAAATACGCTTATGGCAAAAGATAAAGCCGAGGCGGCGAGCGCCAAGGTAAAATACTTCGACGATCAGTTCGACGACGAGGAAGTGCTGTTCGTCTTCCGTAAGCACCCGGTGGTGATGCGCAAGGGCCTGGTGTTCGGCATGGTCGCTTGGCTGATCGGCCCCTTGTACGTGCTTATCCTCACCTATGCCAAGCCGAATGACCCGCCAACTTTGGGCTTATTCGGCCTAGCGCTACTGGCCAGTATTATCATCGGTGGTATCATCTTCGCGCCGTTCTATATCGGCTGGTATTTCAGTGTCTTCATCGTCACCGACCAGCGGTTTATCCAGATCACCCAAAAAGGGCTTTTTAACCGCAGCGTGGTGGATATGGGGCTGAATCAGATACAGATGGTCAATTACGAAGTCGCCGGGCTGCAGGAAACGCTGCTGGGATTTGGTACAATAATGATGCAGACATTCGTGGGCAACCTGGTGATACACGAGGTGCATCATCCGGCTAAGATTCAGAAGAAGCTGATCGGTATCCTGCGCGAACAGGGGATCACGGCAGCGCCGCCCGGCCCGATGACGAACGATGCGACCTAAGAACTAATGAGTAAACGAACCAAGAAGTCGAAACTGAAGCTGCCAAAGCTGAAGGCCCCCAAAGCGATGGGCAAATTAAAGTCAGTCAAAAATCCGCTGCGTCGGAGCAAGCCGGTCGATACCAAGCTGGTCGAAGCCATCCAGAACCTGCCGCGGATCACCAACGAGACCGTGGCCGAACACCGCGAAGAAGTCCTCAGCAGCGCCCGCAAATACATCTATCCGCTCAGCCACTCCAAACGTCGGGTGGTAGCGGTTACCGTCGGGCTATTGGTCACTTTCGTCGTCCTGTTTTTCGCCTACTGCGCCCTGGCACTCTATAAGTTCCAGTCTACTTCAACCTTCACGTACGGTGTCACTCAGGTGATTCCGTTCCCGGTCGCCAAGGCCGGTTCGTCATGGATCTCGTACGAGAGTTATCTGTTCGAACTGCGCCACACCATGCATTATTACCAGAACAAGGCCCAGACCAAAGAGGACTTCACCCAGGCCAAATGGAAGCCGCATCTCCAGCAACTGAAACAGGCCGCCATGCAGCAGGTCATCACCGACGCCTACGTGAAGCAGCTGGCCAGCAAACATCACGTCTCTGTCAGCAGCCGCGAAGTCGACGCCGAAGTCACGCTGGTGCGCCAACAAAACCGACTGGGCAGCAATGATCAGGTCTTCCGGGATGTCCTCAGCGAGTTCTGGGGCTGGTCGGTCACTGATTTCAAACGCGAGCTGAAGCAGCAGCTGCTGGCTCAGAAGGTTGTCGCCAAGCTCGATACCGCTACCCAGGCCCGAGCTCAATCGGCGCTCAGTACGTTGCAGGGCGGGGCGGACTTCGCCACCCTGGCCAAACAGATCTCTGATGACGCTTCCACCAAAGCCAACGGTGGTGATTACGGCTTCCAGATCGACGCCTCCAACCGCGACATCGCGCCGCAGGCCGTCGCCGCGCTGTTCAAGCTGCAGCCGGGGCAGATATCAGGCATTATCAACACCGGCTACTCCTTAGAAATCGACAAAGTCATCGACATTCAGGGCAATAAGGTCCACGCCGCCCACATGGTCTTCAATTTCAAGGACATCAACACCTACATCGACCCGCTCAAAGCCAAAGCCAAACCCCACGACTACATCTCCGTCAAATAACAGAGACGAACATTACAATAATATTATAATGTTTAGAGAAATGGCCGGAGCAATTTTTAGGCAGTAACATCAAACCAGGGGGTATACTTTTCTGTACCCGCTGGAACTTTTTGTACATACGGCAGACCTAATAATTTACAGGCAGCCCAGCGCGTCGCGTCATTTGTAGACCAGGCGATTGTTGTTTCAGGACTGTTATCGTAGATGAGTTTCGCTAAATTCATCCGTTGCCTATCATCGTGTCGAGTTGACCATGGGCTCGTAATATCAAGAATTACGGCCGTATCCAACGGCCGAGTAAGTGAATATAACATCGCTTCCGCGCCAGAGTACATGCTAGCTCTAGAGGAGGGATCTTCGGGATCACCGAGGTAGAACACTAGACCTGTTGCTTTATCCTTCGCTTCCCCTTCCGCGTTAACCACTCCTTGTGTCCAATCACTAACTCGAGGGTCTAAAGTCAGTGCTGACTTCATTATCTTCGTGTCTGATTCGGCGATGTTGTAGTGCATCGCTCGGGTAAAATCGTCGCGCCAGTCGCTCCCACCACAGGTACCGCCCAGGAATATATAGGGATTATCCGGTATTGGTGGTAGCTCGGCTGGGAATTCAGGGTGTGACATGATGAATGATTATTAAAATACCAATAAATTGACAAAATTACAAATATGGATACTATAGATTTAATAAGAGGAATTAGCTATGCCAGGAAAAAAATTTGGAGAAGGGGTGCGAGAAGCGCGCGAGAGGCGGGCCCTACTGCAGCCGGGTGAAAGTCACGCGCCGGCGGGGCATGCCGGAGTCTACCTCCACACTCGTTACGTTAGCCGTAATAAACAGCGTGTGTATGATACGGGTTCAGGCTTTAGCCACGAGACTATACGACGTGAAGCAGCTACATACACGGACGTTCATGTCGTCGATGAACGCGGTTGGCCGATCGAGGGAGGCACGACGACGATCCGCCACTGGAAAGTTGTACCTGACGCTATTCGCGAGCAGCGCACTCTGGATGCCATCGACGAAGCCTTCGAGCGCGCCCGAAGCTATGGTGAGGTCATGGGCGTGCCTGTTGACGCCTCTCAGACATACAGCTATTTCGACTTAGCCAATCGTAACGATCGTTAACGTTATTTCAGCTGCTGTTCGACAGCGGTTTTGAGGAGCTGCAGGTCGATATGCAGCTCGCGCTGGGCCAGTAGCTTCAGGATGGGCTTCGCGAAAGCGAACGACCGGCTTTCCGAACTGACGGTACTCGAACAGGTAAGCAGTGTCCCCTCCGCCTGTGGCCGTAGCCGGTACCGGATGCAGTATTCAACCATACCGGTCTCGTTGCAGATTTCTAGCTCCTTGCCAGCCACGAGCTTCGTCACCTGGTTGTTGGAATGGAACTTCTTGCCGAACAACAGGCTGCTGACATGATATTCCATGCCGGCTTCGAGCGTAATATCGGGTAATGTGCCCTGCATGTGCGGGTTCCACAGCTTATGGAGCTTCAGGTGTTGCAGATAGGCGAACACATCTGTTGGTTTGGCGGCGATTTCTATCTTGGTAACGACATGGGCTTTCATGCGGATACTTCCACTCATAGTGTACTCCGTGTCGCCC
>Ga0070679_100001515_pt1 | contig 20680 bp, 20 predicted proteins | sample KBSC63BmetaG_FD_65652 | JGI IMG/M metagenome (GOLD analysis project Ga0070679, IMG submission 65652) | Corn rhizosphere microbial communities from Kellogg Biological Station, Michigan, USA - KBS C6-3B metaG | ecosystem: Host-associated > Plants > Roots > Rhizosphere | place: USA: Michigan... | reverse complement strand
CGTCTCGCTGCCGGCCCTGGACGATCTCCCGGTGGACGAACTGGTCACGGCGCCCGTCCGCTACATGAACGGACGCGACGACGACTGGTTCCACGTCCCCGCCGAGACGCGGCAGCTTTGAGCTTCGGCGTGAACAGGGCGAACGGAGAGGCGCCTCCCACTGGCCGACGCCTCCCGTTCGCGTGCCTTCGAGCGGGTCAGGGAGCCGTCGATACGTTCACGAAGTCGAAGGCGGGCGCGTTGATGCCGCACTCGCCGCCTTCCGAGACCACCTGGCCGCGGGCGTCGACCACGAACTTCGCGGTGCTGGTGGCCGAGACGATCAGCGGGGAGCCGAGGTGGATGCCGTTGCCGTCGCCGGGCATCACCGGATGGACGAAGGCGCGGTCGCCCATGCTGGCCGCACTGTCGGTGGTCAGGTACATGTAGACGGTGTTGTCGACCGAGCCGGCGTTGCTGCCGTCACCGAGGCAGGTGATGGGGTCGCCGGCCAGATCGCTCGCCGGATCGCTGCTGGTGTCGTGCGTGTTGCAGACGCCGCCGGTGTACTCGGTCCCAGCCACGCAGCTGCCCGCCGTGGCCAGGGGCGTGTGCTTGATGATTGACGACATCTTGATGATGACGCAGTTGTAGGTGCCGTCGGCCAGCTCGCCGTCACCCAGGGTGGGGTTGGTCAGGAAGTCGACGAACGTCCCGGCGTCGTTCGAGAAGATCTGAACCGGGTCGGTGCACTGCGCGCTGAGAGACGCGTAGACGCTGTAGACCTTCACCTTCAGCGAGCTGGGGTCGCCGCCGGCCGGCTTCGGTTCCGCGGTCACCGAGCGCGAGCGCAACCCGAGGCCCAGGCACAAACAGAGGCAGAGCAGAGTGAGCTTCTTCATGTCTTTTGGTCCTATCGAAAGGGGTCGACGCTCAGATCCCGGAGCCGATGATGGTGATCTTGTGAGAGGTCACGACAGACCCCCCGCTGGCGCCGCCGGCGCTGGCGCCGCCGGCGCTTCCGCCGCCGCTGCTTCCCCCGGCATCGTCAACGCCGGGCGTGCCGCCCGCGCCGCCGCTGGCGTCCGCGCCGCCCGCTCCACCGACGGTGCCGCCGCTGCCGCTGGCGCCGCCCTCGCTGCCCACGGCTCCGCCGGTGCCGCTGGTTCCTCCGCTGGGGGTCACGGCGCTGCCGCCGTGGCCGCCGGTGCCATTATTCGCCGCGGTCGTTCCGCAACCGGTCACGCCGGCGCCTGCCAGCAAAGCAAGGAGTGGGGTCAAAAGCAGGACCTTGGTCTTCGTCATCGATCTCCCTTTCAAGCTGTAAGTGCTCGCGACGGATTCATCGGCCAGCGCACACCGCGCCGCCCATCGCACACACAGAACCCCCTGCTTCCGCGCGAGCTCTCTTCACCCTCGGTTGATCGGCGCGGAGCTTTACCCGGGCGCCGTCGGTGTCACGTTCCGAAAGCGAACGCGGCACTTCCGACGCCTGGCCCGAACGTCCCCTGCGCGCCGTTGACGTCGGTCCGCGCAGGGCTAAGTTGCCGGCATGAAGTACGTGAAGCTGGGTCGGACGGGGTTGAAGGTCAGCCGGTTTTGCCTGGGAACGATGAACTTCGGGCCCGAGACCAGCGAGGCGGATTCGTTCGCCATCATGGACCGCGCGCTGGAGCTGGGGATCAACTTCTTCGACACGGCGAACGTCTACGGTTGGAAGAAGGGTGAGGGCGTCACCGAGCAGATCATCGGCCGCTGGCTCGCGCAGGGGGGCGGGCGGCGCGAGAAGGTGGTGCTGGCCACCAAGGTCTACGGAGAGATGGGCGACTGGCCCAACGACAGCCGGCTGTCGGCCCGCCACATCCGCGCCGCCTGTGAAGCAAGCCTGCGGCGGCTGAAGACCGATCACGTCGACCTGTATCAGATGCACCACGTGGATCGGGACACCCCGTGGGAAGAGCTGTGGCAGGCGATGGAGCTGCTGGTGCAGCAGGGGAAGGTGATCTACGTCGGCTCGTCGAACTTCGCCGGCTGGCACATCGCCCGCGCCAACGAGGCCGCCGCACGTCGCGACTTCCTGGGCCTGGTATCGGAGCAGAGCAAGTACAGCCTGGTCGAGCGCACCATCGAGCTGGAGGTGCTGCCCGCCTGTGCCGCCTACGGGATGGGCGTCATCCCGTACAGCCCGCTGGCCAGCGGCGCGCTGGCCGGCGCGGGACGGCGCGCGTCCAAGGGGGGCCGCCGTGAGGGGCAGTGGGCGCAGGCCGAGCTGGCGCGCCATCGTCCGAAGCTGGAGGCCTTCGAGCGGTTCTGCGGCGAGCTGGGCGAGGAGCCGGCCGACGTGGCGCTGGCCTGGCTGCTGGCGAACCCGGTGGTGACCGGCCCCATCATCGGGCCCCGCACGCGGGAGCAGCTGGACGGTGGTCTGCGCGCGCTGGACATCCAGCTGGACCCGAAGCAACTGTCCGCGCTCGATGAGCTGTTCCCCGGGCCGGGCAAGCCGGCCCCGGAGGCGTACGCCTGGTGACCGCCCACCGACTGACTGGAGCGGGTTACCAGCGGCTGATGCCCCGCACCGGCTGGTAACAGCGGCTCCCTCGCCGGCGCCGCAATTCGGCCGCGCCGCGCGCCGCCGCACCTGGGCTGGTCCTTGCAGCGTGGCGGTGGACGAAAGGAAAAGGTGAACATGTCAGCGACGCTTTCGACCGTTTCTTGGGCCGCTCACGATCTTGGAACCGCCATCGGTGTGGGTGGGGGGCTGTTCGGGCGCATCGCGCTCGAGCCGTCCGTGCGCCACATCGAGGACCGCGAGAAGCGAGGCGAAGTGGTGGCGGACGCCTGGCGCCGCTTCGGGGCGGTGCAACTGGGATCGCTCGCCGTCATGGCGGTCACCTGGTACGCGGGGCGTTCGAAGCTGAGCGGTGCCGCCGCCGGCGGCGGGAGCGCCCAGGCGCTGGTGGTGGCGAAGGACATCCTGGTGGGCGCGACGGTGCTGACCGCGGTCGGCTCGGCGATCACCGGAAACATGATGGCAGCGGAGCGCCGGAACGGCGCCGTGCCCATGAACGACAATGGCGAAGTTGCCGCCGACGCCCCGCCCCGGGCGCGCGTTCTCGGCCGCGTCACCGACGCGTTCGGGCTGCTGAACCTGTGTGCCGGCGTGGGCGTGATTGCCGTGACTGCCGCGCTGGCGATGCAGGCCGGAAAGTCGAAGACGTGGACCGCTCTCAGTCGACTGTTGCCGTAGACCGGTGGCCAGCGAGCGGGCGCTGGCGCGTCGTGGCGACCCCGACGCGCCGGTAGAACGCAGCGTTGGTCCTAAAGACTCACCCGTCGTTTTGCCGATGTTGGTCGCAGGAGAGTCGCCGCGCGCAGCCCGATGAAGTGGGGAGAACGCAGGCCAGCGGTCGAGTGCTGCTGCCGAGACTGCGGCTGGCGCGGATTCACGCGCGCGCAGCTCGGCGTGAAGTGGTTCTTTCGTGGGTACGTTCTTCTGTCATTGCTCGCCGTCGCGGCCGACGCGCTGAAGCTGATCGATTTGCGCCGGCTGGTCACCCTGCCCGTGGCCGCCGCCATCCTCGTCGCGCTCCCCCTGGTGCCAGCGGTCCTGGGGCGGTTCGAGGCCTGCCCGTCGTGCCGGTCACGGTGGATCGAGCTCGGCCCGATGACCGGCGTCGACCCCCGCGCGGATCTCGCGTCGCGACACTGATCCGCCTGGCGATCGCGCCAGGACGGATTAGCTTGCAGGCGAGACCCCATGACAAGGCCACAGGTCGGAGATCGCGCCCCTGACTTCACCCTCCCGGACGCGTCAGGTGCGTCCGTGCGGCTGGGAGAGCTGCTCGCCCGCAAGGTGGTCGTGCTCTACTTCTATCCGAAGGACGAGACGGCGGGCTGCACGGTCGAGGCCTGCGCCTTTCGAGACGCGTACGAAGACTTCACGGCGGCCGGCGCCGAGGTGGTCGGGGTCAGCCGCGACGACGCCGCCTCGCATGCGGGCTTCGCCACGCACCACCGGTTGCCCTTCACGCTGCTCAGCGACACGAAAGGCGCCGTCCACGAGTTGTACGGCGTTCAGTCGCGCCTGGGCGGCCTGCTGCGCGACCGGGTGACGTTCGTCATCGATCGGACCGGTGTCATTCGCCAGGAGTTCTCGTCCCTGATCGACATGCGCGGGCATGTGAAGAGCGCGCTGCCGGCGGTCCGCCAGCTGGTCGGCGCGGTGGCATCGCCGCCCGGCTGAAGTATCGTCGGGCGATGCGGCTGGGCGCTCACCAATCTGTCGCCGGCGGCGCGTGGAACGCGGTGGCGCGGGGGCAGGCCGATGGCTGCCAGGCGCTGCAGATCTTCGCGCGGCCGTCTGCCCAGTGGCGCACGCGGCCCTTCGGGCCCGACGAGGTGTCGCTGTTTCGCAGCGAGGTAGCGGCGGTGGGCTGGCCGACGATGTCGCACGGCTCGTACCTGATCAACCCGTGCGCGACCGACGCCACGGTGCTGGAGCGCTCGCGCGACGCGCTGACCGAGGAGCTGACGCGCGCCGAGGAGCTGGGCCTGGACTACGTCGTCATCCATCCCGGCGCGCACCTCGGCTGCGGTGAGGAAGGTGGTGTCGGGGCCGTGGCGGCCACGCTGACGGAGGTTCACCGCCGGGTTCCGGGGTTGCGGGTGACCCTGCTGCTGGAGTTGACGGCCGGGCAGGGGAGCTGCCTGGGGTGCCGCTTCGAGCACCTGGCGGGGATCCTGGATGGCACGCGCGGCAACGCCCGCGTCGGCGTCTGCTTCGACACCTGTCACGCCCACGCCGCGGGGTTCGACCTGCTGACCGACGCCGGCTATGCCCGCACGTTCGAGGAGTTCGATCGGCTGATCGGGCTGCCCCTGCTGCGCGCGTTTCACCTGAACGACAGCAAGGCGCCGGCCGGTAGCCGCGTCGATCGCCATCAGGAGATCGGCGACGGGTTCATGGGCCGGCTTCCCTTCTGGAGGTTGGTCAACGACGCGCGCTTCGCGGACGTGCCAGGGATCCTCGAGACGCCGTCAGGACCCGACGGAAAGCCGTCGTTCGCGCGCAACCTGGAGAGGCTGCGCGCGCTGCAGGGGGCGGCCCGACCGGCCGAGGCGCCCCCGGTGCAGGCCCGGGAGGGCAAGGTGAAAGACGCGCCGCCTTCTCGTCGGGTCAAGCCGTTCAGGTGACCGCCGGGCCGCTACATCAGCGAGAACGGGAAGGAAACCACCTGGCCGCCGTTCGACGCGGGGAACTTCAGGCTGCCGAGGACGTTCTTGATGCAGCCGGTGAGCCCGCCCTTGTGCAGGATGACGGGCGCCTCGACCTGCACGCCTTTCACCGCGCCGGTCTTCAGGATGCGGAACTTCACGGTCACGCGGCCCGGTACGTCCGTCTCTTCGTTCGGGCGGGACCGGGCGATGCAGCCGAGCACGGCGTCCTCCTTCGTGCGGAAGCGCGCGTCGATCTCGTTGTCGGTCAGGTCGTGCCCGTTGTCGTTGGACATGTCGAGGCGCATCGTCTCGGCCTGCAGGTGATCGTCGCCCTGCCACACCATCTTCAGGTCGCCGGGGCGCAGCTTGACCGGCGCCGGCTCGGGGGCGGCCCGACGCTCCCCGCCGGCGGACGGCGCCGAGGGCGACGGGCCCATGGGGCCGAACACGTCGTCGGGGGCCGCCTCGGATACGGACGCGCCACCGGGCAGCGGGGAAGGGCCTTCCGCGGGATCATCGAAGACGCGGCGGGTGCCGTCGCCGGTGGGGCCCTCGCTGGGCGTCGGGTCGCCGACTGCGGGCGGGGCGTCACCGGGGGCGGTGGGAGCCTGCCCCGCGGAAACGGCGTGGCGCGCCAGCCGGCGCGCCCCGTGGCGGCGCCGGTGACGCCGTTCCTTGCCGGGCGTCGGTTCGGCCGAGGCGACGACGGGGGCCGGTCGCGTCCTCAGTGCCTTCCGAAAATACAGAACGCCCGCCAGGCCCGCCGCGGACAGCACGAGCAGCACCAGGAATCCCTTCATCGTATCTCAGGAGACTACAGGACACCGACCTCGGGCGGCGAGGACGATCCGGTCAATCAGCCGGCCCCCGAACCAGCGCGCTCCCGCGAGTCGTCACGACGCTCTCCAGCAGGCGGGCGAACCGGTCCACGTCGATGGGCTTGACCAGGTGCTCTTCGAACCCGGCCTCTCTTGCGCGCCGGCGGTCGTTCTCCTGACCGTAGCCGGTCACCGCGACCAGCACGACGTTCCTCGTCTGCTCTGACGCGCGCAGGGCGCGTGCCACGTCGAACCCGTCCATCATCGGCAGACCGAGATCGACCAGGGCGACCTCGGGACGAAACTGCGAGGCCAGTTCGAGACCGGCCGGTCCGTCGAACGCGACGCGGGTGCTGTGGCCATCGAGTTGCAGTGACTCGGCCAGCATCTCTGCGGCGTCGATGTTGTCGTCGATGATCAGGATCCGCAGACCACGCTGGCCGCCGGTAGCATCTCGTGGGCGCGGCCCCGTAACAGCCGCACCGTCGCCGCCCGGCGCGGACAGGGGCAGATAGACAGTGAACGTGGCTCCCCGGCCCTTTCCGTCGCTCTGCGCCTGCACGCGGCCCCCATGGGCTTCGACCAGGCTCTTGACGATGGCCAGGCCCAGTCCCAGCCCGCCCTGCGAGCGATCGAGCTCTTGCCGCTCTTGCAGGAAAAGATCGAAGACCCGGGGGAGCGTGTCCGGGTCGATGCCACGACCGTCGTCGGTGACCGTCACGCGCAAGAATGATCCATCGCGCGCGGCGGCGACCCGGATGTGGCCGCCGCAATCGGTGTACTTGGCGGAGTTGGTCAGCAGGTTGGCCAGTACCTGGGCCAGCCGCGAGGCATCGCCGTGGATCATATGTCCGCGGGGAACGTCGACGGTCAAGACGTGTCGGCGGTCGTCGATGGCCGGGCTGGACATCTCGACGGCGCGCGCGACCACGTCGGCGAAGTCGATCGCCTCCCACTTCAGCTGGACCTTGCCCCGAGCGATGCGCGAGACATCGAGCAGATCATCCACCAGCGTCATGAGATGTTGCACCTGGCGTTCGATGACGGTGCGCTCGCGGTCGGCGCCGTGGACCCCCCGCAACCGCATGAGCTGTAGCGCGGTCAGGATGGGCGCGAGCGGGTTGCGCAGCTCATGGCCCAGCATGGCCAGGAATTCGTCCTTGGCCCTGTTTGCCGATTCTGCCTGGCGCCGAGCGATGTTCAGGGCGGTCACGTCCATCACCACCACGGCGATGCCCGTCACCTGTCCTCCGTCGTCCACTTGGGGCTGGTACGTAAAATCGAAGAAGGTCTCCTCCGGCGCCTGACCACGGCGCTGAATGAGGAGACGTACCGAGCGTCCGAAGTACGGCTGTCCCGAGGAATAGACCTGATCCAGTAGCTCGTAAATGCCCTGGCCTTCCAGTTCGGGCAACGCGGCGCGGATCGGCTGCCCCAGCAGTCGGCGATCACCGACCAGATCCAGATAGCGTTCGTTCGCGAAGTCGTAGACATGCTGCGGGCCGCGCAGGATGGCCACGCCGACCGGGGCGTGCGCGAAGACGTGCGCGAGTTGCAGCGCGTGCGTCTCTTCCAACGAGCGGAGTTTGGCCCGAACCAGCTGCGCGTCGATACGGGCCACCAGTTCGCGCGCCGAGAACGGCTTCACCAGATAGTCGTCGGCGCCGGTTCGCAAGCCGTCGAGGCGGGCCTCCTCCCCCGCGCGTGCCGATAGAAGGATGACGGGCACGGTCCGCGTCCGTTCGTGATCGCGCAAGGCTGCGATCAGCTGGAATCCATCGAGACCCGGCATCATGACGTCGCTGACCACGATGTCCGGGCGGTCGCTCAAAGCCGCTGTCAACGCGGCGTCACCCGTGCTGACGGCCTGGACCCGGAACCGAACCGAGAGCAGCCGCAGCAGATAGTCGCGCATGTCGGCGTTGTCGTCGGCCACCAGGACGCGCGCCTCGGTGGCCGGAGTTCTGAGCGCCTCGACGGCTCTGGCGCCGCCATCGTTGCCCGGCAACCACCGCAGCGCCTCCTGCACGAAGGGGACCGCCGCCACGCGGGCGTGCTGGCTCGCGTCGACGCTGGGCGGCTCCGGCTCTGCCGAAGGATGTGCCACGTCCATGGGGATACGGACGCGGAACTCCGTGCCGCGGCCCTGCTGACTGGTGGCGGTGATCGCGCCGTGATGGAGCGTGACCAGCTCTTGCACCAAGGCCAGGCCGATGCCTGACCCCTCGTGCGTGCGGGCGGCGGAGCGTTCGACCCGATGGAAGCGTTCGAAGATTCGCCCCAGGTCCGCCGTAGGGATACCTACCCCTGTATCGCGCACGCTCAGCTCAGCGTACCCGTCGGAGGGCGCCAGCGTCACGCTGATCGATCCCTCGAAGGTGAACTTGAACGCGTTCGAGATCAGATTCAGCACGATCTTTTCCCACATCTCCGGATCGACCTGAATGGGGCGTGGCAGCGGGGGGCAGTTCACGACCAGTTGCAGCCCGGCACGTTCCACCGCCGAGCGAAAGGCACTGGCCAGATCGACGGTCAGGGCGGCGAGATCGGTGGGCATGAAGCGCGCCTGCGCGCGTCCCGCCTCGATACGCGAGAATTCGAGGAGCGTATTGACCAGCTTCAGCAGCCGCAACTGATTGCGATGAACGGTATCCAGGTCCTGGCCCGTCAAGGCGTGCTCCGGTGAAGCGATCGCCTCCTCGGTCGGGCCCAGCATGAGGGTGAGGGGGGTCCGAAACTCGTGGCTGACGTTGCTGAAGAATGTGGTCTTGGCCCGATCCAGGCGCGCCAGTTGATCAGCGCGCGCCTCTGCCTGCTCGTACATCTGCGCGCCCGCGATGGCGGTGCCTATCTGGGAGGCGACCAGCGCCATGAAGTCGCGGTAGGCGTCGTCGAACAGCAGGCGCGGTCCCGTGCCGGCGGCCAGCAACCCGACCGGTTGCGTGGCGCCCGGCGGCGTGATGGGCAACACCATTGCCTTGCCGTGCTCTTGCGCGCCTCTACCCTCCAGCCACTGTGGCTCTCCCGTGCGCATCGCCAGGGCAAAGGCTCCCTTGTCGAGGCTCACCGTTTCGCCCGTCTCGGGGGACAGCAGCGCCGCGCCGGTTCGCGCCGCGGCGCGGGCGGTGCGCCCATCCGATTCAACCAGGTAGATACTCGCGAACGGTAGATCCGCGCCGTTCTTCTCCATGACCCGGCCCGCGATGGCGCACGCCTCCAGCACCGTCTTTGCTTGCCTTGTCTCCGCGGCCAGCGCCTGGGTGGTCTTCATCCGGCGCTCGCCGAGCACACGGGAGGTCGTCTCGGTCACCGTCACCAGCACGCCGCCCACGCGTCCACTCTCCTCGCGAATGGGGCTGTACGAGAAGATGAAGTAGCACTCCTCCACGAAACCATGGCGATCCAGCGGCAGGAGGAAGTCGATCAACGTCGTTGACTTACCTTCCAGGACCCCCTGGAACATGGGACCGATGATGGGCCATATCTCCGCGAAGGTCTCGCGCGTGCTGATCCCCATCGCGCTCGGATGTTTCGTGGACCCGAGGATGGGGCGGTACCCGTCGTTGTAGAACTGAGTGAAGTCCTTGCCCCAGGCAATGTACATGGGGAATCCGGTCTCCAGCAGGATGCTCAGCGCGGTACGTAGGCTCTGCGGCCAGTTCTCGACCGGGCCGACGGCGGTCCGCGACCAGTCGAGGGATCTCATCAGCGCGCCCATCTCGCCGCCACCCGCCAGGACGGCGCTAGTCCTATCGTCCGGACGCTGCATCCCTCCCGTTTTCGCATCCGGGGCCGTCGCCATCAAGCGTGGAAAGCTAGCGCCGGTCGGCCCGGAGCAGCCCAGCCGGCGCGGCTTTCGCCAGGATGAGGGGTCAGTTCGACGGGGGCAGCGCGATCATCAGGACGTTCAGGCACATCTCGTTGCCCGTGCCCCATCCCGGGCTGACCGGCATGGTGTCCGCCGCGGTGTCGTATTCGCACGTCACCTGGAACTGCGTGTTCTGCGAGATCTTCGGCCGCGTGCCGTAGAAGTAGAACTTCTGCCAGTGGAAGTCCCACCCCTCGAGGTGCGAGGCGCAGGTCGTTCCATCGAGGGTCATCGTCTGGCGCAGGCCGCGCCCGTGCATGTGGGGCATCACCGCGACCAGATCGGCCGACGTGACGCCGCCCAGACCGATCTGCTTGCCGGTCTTGGTCCAGGTGTACTTCGCGTCGTCCTCTCCCGCCGGCAGGGTGTCGGGGGTGGGGTTGCCCAGGCTGTCCAGGAACGGATCGGGCAGCAGGAACGCCAGCTGGCGGCTGACCGTCGGCTCGAAGTGCATGTGAATGGTGGTGGTGTCGGTCTTCCCGACGGAGGCCGGGTCGATCAGGTTGTAGTGCACCTGCACGACCAGCTTGTCGTTCGCGTGGATGGGGGCGCCCATGCCGTCGGGATAGGTGACGACCCCCTGGCCGGGGGCCCAGGTGACGGGCACGCTGGCGACGTTCAGCCCGTCGCCGGCGCCGCCGAAGCAGGGCCAGCCCAGGCGATCGGGGGAAGCGTCGTCCAGGCTCTTCATGATGGCGCCGTTGGTCATGCCACCGGAGCCCTGGGCCTGCGGATCGACCACGAACGCCAGCACGTGGTGAATGATCGACGGCTCGCCCGGCGACACGTCGTAGCCGGTCAGGAAGGCGTCCGTCTTGTTCGGGGGATCCAGCACGAAGCATCGATACTCGTCGTTCTCGGCCAGCGCGCCCCCCTGCGGCACCGGGGCGAACGTCGGTGTGGCGACGTCGACGGCGCCGGTCAGCGCCGGCATCGGCGGCAAGGTCAGCGCCACCGGCGTCCCCTCGGCCCGCCCCCCGTTCACCCAGGCCGCGATGGTCGCCTTCTCGCCCGCCGTCAGCGCCGCGGCGGCCTGGAAATCACCGCAGCTGCCATCGTGGACCATGAAGTAGGGCGGCATGTGATCGAGCGACGTCTGCAGAAGCTCGTCGGCCGCGTTCGCCGCGGCATCGACGTAGTTGTCGAGCGCGAAGGGACCCAGGCCGCCGGCCTGATGACAGGCGACGCACTTCTGGTTGTAGATGGGCGCCACGTCCTGCCAGAACGTGACCGTCGTCCCGGTGGCGCCTCCCGGGCCTGTATTCCCGGCGCTGCCTCCGGCGCCGCCGGTCGCCACCACGCCGCCGCTCCCGGTGACGCCGCCGGCCCCGGGACCCGCCCCGCCGTGATCACCCGTACCGCCGCCGATACCTGCGCTCGCGCCACCACTGCCCGCGGTGGCGCCGCCGCCGCCACAACCCGCCAGCGCCGTGCCCACCAGCATCGCACCAACCCAGCATCCCGTTCTCGTCTTCATGGCCGTCATTCTCGTCTTCCTCTCCGCCGTTGTACCGACCTGTCGTCAGATTCGTTCCCTCGCCTGAGAGTTGCCCAGCTTCCAGGGTTGCCTGGTTTGCTGCGGCCAGTCGGCTATATTCCCGGCGATGTCCGTCGAGAAACGCAACAGCGTGCGCGTGGGCGGCCAGGGGCCAGCCACCATCTTCTTCGCCCACGGCTTCGGGTGCGACCAGAACATGTGGCGATTACTGGAACCCGTCTATGCCGGCCGGTATCGCACCGTCACCTTCGATCACGTGGGCAGCGGCACGTCGGACCTGTCTGCTTACGATCCGGGGAAGTATTCGTCCCTGGGCGGCTACGCTGACGACGTGATCGATATCGTCGATGCGTTCGGGACCGACAGGAACATCTTCGTCGGACACTCCGTCAGCGCCATGATCGGCATGCTGGCGGATCTGAAGCGGCCGGGACGCTTCGCCGCGCACCTGATGATCGGGCCCTCTCCTTGCTACATCAACGATGGCGATTACGTGGGCGGGTTCAGCCGCGCGGACATCGAATCGTTGCTGGAGACGCTGGAGAGCAACTACCTGGGGTGGTCCAGCACCATGGCGCCCGCCATCATGGGCGCGCCCGATCAGCCGCAGCTGGCCACCGAGCTGACCAACAGCTTCTGTCGCACCGACCCCGAGATCGCGAAGCAGTTCGCGCGGGTGACCTTCCTTTCGGACAACCGGGCCGATGTTCCGAAGTTGAAGACCCCCACGCTGATCCTGCAGTGCGACGACGACATCATCGCGCCGCTGACAGTCGGTGATTATCTGCACCGGAACCTGCCCCACAGCACGCTGGCCATCATCGACAACGTCGGTCACTGCCCGCACCTCAGCGCGCCCAGCGCGTGCTCGGTGGCGATCGACAAGTTCCTGGTGACGGAGGGGCTCTGACGGCGCAGTCGGACGACCCGTCGTTCGCGGCGGCGGTCCAGGAGGTGCTGGACACGGCCGCCTGCGGCCTGGCGCGAACGGCCGCCGATGGCACCTTTCTGCGCATCAACCGGCTGCTGTGTCAGTGGTTGGGTTATCCCGCCGCCGAGCTGTTGAGGGTGCGGCGCTTCCAGGATCTGCTGACGGTGGGCGGGCGGGTGTTCCACCAGACACACTGGGCGCCGCTGCTGCAGATGCAGGGCTCGATCTCCGAGGTGAAGCTGGAGATGGTCGATCGCGCCGGGAGGACCATCCCGGTGGTGGTGAACGCCCTGCGCCGGACGGATGGCGGCGCGATCGTCCATGAGATCGCGGCCTACATCGCCCGCGATCGCGACAAATACGAACACGAGTTGCTGGCATCCCGGAAGCGACTCGAAGTCCTGGTGGCCGAGTCGACCAGGCTGCAGCAAGAGTCGAAGGAGCGGGCCACCTTCGCCGAGCAGATGATGGGCATCGTCAGCCACGATCTGCGCAATCCCCTTTCCACGATTCGCACCGGGGCGGCGCTGCTGGCGCGGGGCGAGCTGTCTCCCTCGCAGCAGCGCGTCCTGGCACGCATCTCGAGCGCCACGGATCGGGCCGCACGGTTGATCGGCGATCTGCTGGACTTCACGCAGGCCCAGCTGGCGAAGGGGTTGACGGTGGTGCGCGAACCGGTCGACCTGCACGCCGCCATCGCCGACGCCGTCGAGGATCTGCGCCTGGCCTACCAGGGGCGGAAGCTGGTTCACCAGCCCATCGGCGAGGGGACGTGCCTGGCGGACGCGAACCGCTTGCTGCAGCTGGTGGGCAACCTGGTATCGAACGCCATGACCTACGGCGCGCCCGAGGCGCCCGTCACCGTGGTCACCAAGATCGAGGAGAGTGCCTTCTCGATCGCCGTGCACAACGAAGGGGCGGCCATCCCACCCGAGGTGCTGCCGCACATCTTCCAGCCCATGTCCCGCGGCTCGGAAGCAGGCCGGGCCACCCGCAGCGTCGGGCTGGGTCTGTACATCGTCAGCGAGATCGCGCGCGCGCACGGCGGCCGCACCACGGTCACGTCGCAGCCGGGGGAGGGGACCACCTTCACCACGATCATGCCCCGCCTGTCGTCCGGGGACGGCCCCTGATCAGAAACCGTCGAGGGCCGGCCCTTCCAGCTGGCAGGCGGGCTGGCCCGTGATGGTCAGGCAGAGGTAGGGACTGCAGCAATCCGAGCTGGCGACGCATGGGTGAAAGAGAGGGAAGCACGCCAGGCCGTCCACTCCGCCGGAGCTGGCGTCGCTGACGCCCGTGTCGAGCCCGGTAGCCGCGTCCGTCGGGGAATCGATCTGACAGGTCAATCCGCCGGTCGTGTCGAGGCACCGATAGGGCGCGCAACAATCGGTGGTCGTCGCGCAGCCGTGAAAGAGGGCGAAGCACGCGTCCGCGTCCCCGATATCCACGCTGTCCCCGCTCGCCCCGGCATCGGACGCACTGGTATCGGCGTCGGCCGCCACCGCGTCGGATCTATCGACGGTCTTCTGCCCCCCACAGGCGCCGAGCAGGATCGCCGTCGACAGACCAAGCAGGAACCGCCGGGCGCCAGGCATCAGCGGCGTCTCGGGCGCCGGCGGGTCGCCAAAAGCAAGGCCAGGGACAGCAGCGCGGCGAAGAGCGAAGGCGGCGAGCGCGTCGTGACGTCACAGGCGCAACCACCGCCGGCGTTGCCTCCGTTGCCGGCGGGCGGAGAGCTTCCCCCGCTCGCGGTGGAGGTGGTTCCCCCGGAGCCCTGTGCGGAGACGCCGCCGCTGCCCGTGGCCGGCGTCGTTCCGCCCGTGCCCACCGTGCCGCCGCTCCCCCGCGCGCCGCCGCTTCCCACCGGCGCCCCGCCCGTACCGCCACGAACGCCGCCTGTGCCGGACGTTCCCGACATACCGCCGGTAGCGACCGTGCCGCCGCTTCCGGTGTTCGAAGATCCGCCGGAGCCGGTTGCCCCGCCATTACCCCGCGTGCCGCCGCTGCCCGCGCGCATGCCACCGCTGCCAGTCGTGCCAGGCATGCCAGCTTGGCTGGCCTTGCCGCCGGCTCCGCTGGCGCCGCCGCGACCCGACGAACCGCCGCTGGCCGGTGGCGCGGCGCCACCGCCGCCCGAGGCGCCGCCACCCCCGCCCGCGCTGCATGCCGAGGCGGGCGCCTGGGCCAGGTAATCGGCGTCGCACGCGGTGTTGCCGACGGAGATCGTCAGCGCGCCGGTCGTCGGATAGGTCAGCGCGACGCCGCCCGCGTCCATCGCGGCGACGTAATAGCTGTGGCAACCGGCGGCCAGCGTCGCGGTCGCCTTGTACGTCGCGTTCAGGGTGTCCGTGCCCAGCTCGCGCGTCATCGCGGTGCAGGCGCCGTCGACGACGACGTTCAGCGACGCGGGCGCACCCATCGCCGGATCGGCCCACGTCGCGTAGAACGTGAACGTCCCGGCGGCGCCCGAGAACGGGCTGACGGCGGCGGTGGGGATCTTCGGGACGACCGCGTTCTTCACGTTGCCCGAGTCGCCGACGTCGAACGTCGAATAGCAGTTCTTCCCGGCGGCGTGTCCGTAGCCCATCGTGTTCGCCGTCGTGCCCTGATCGGTCAGGATCTTGCGGTGACCGTCGCTGCTGGCCGGCTCGTCCATCCAGCCGTCGACGGTGGCCATCGGGTTGCTGTAGCCGGCGGCCGCCACCTCGCCGGTGGCGCTGACGCCGGTGCCGGACGTGAAGTAACCGATGCGCGTGAACGGCGCGGTGCCGCAGCTGTTCTCGGCGTCGACCTGGGCGCAGCTGGCGCACATGGACGGCACCGGCGTGGCGCAGGCGCAGGCCGGATCGCCGCTGCACCCGCTGGTGGCGACGTCCGTGTTCAGGGGACAGGGCGACGAATGCATCAGCGTCACGTCCGCCATCTCGAGGTTGACCGCGTGAAACCGCGCCGAGTGCGTCAGCGGATCGCTGTAGATGACGGGCGGGCGCGCCGGATAGCTGGCGGACATCGATCCCTTGACCGTCTGCGGATCCGAACGGGCGCGGTTGATCGCCATCAGGCCCAGGCGCTCGGCGGGAGACGGAAACCCGTCGCTGGTCGGCTCACCGACCGCGCTGCTGCGCTGGGAGAGGGGCGTCTCCGAGCCAGGGTCGACGCAGCCCGCGAGCATCGCGGCCGTCGCGCCACCGGCCAGGACCATCAAAACAGAGACGCGCCGCCATGACCACGCGTTCGGCATCATCAGATCATAGACGCACGCGGAGGATTCTCGGCGCAAAAGAAGGCGGCCCAGGAAAGCCTTCGGCCCCGAAAAATGTTCGTTTCTTTTTGATCCATTCGGGCCGCTCGGGGCACTAACGATGATGACGCTGGCGAGCGAACCGGTTCACGTCCAGCAGGACCGCCGGCGCGGTTCGCGAACGGCGCTCGGCCTACCGGTCACGTTGCACATGCGCGGCCGTCCGCGCCGCCTGACGGTGGAGATCGTCGATCTGTCGGCTGGCGGCGTACGCTTGCTGGCGCCGGAGGACACCTTTCGGGTGGGAGAGCGGGGTTCCCTACATTTCGTGCTGTCCGAGGGACGCGTCTGTGTCGCCGGCGGCCACGTCCTGCGCGTCGAGCCATCGGGCGGCCTGGTGCTGGCGCTCGACGAGGCGAACGACGCGTTCCTCGACTTCCGCGCCGCGCTGATCTCGCCGCCCGCGGCCTGACGCTACCCGCGCCGCGCCTTCTCGATCGCGGCGACGTCGATCTTCTGCATCGTCATCATCGCCGCGAAGGCGCGCTGCGCCTCGGCGCCTCCGGCATGAAACGCGTCGGTCAGCGCCCGCGGCGTGATCTGCCATGACAGGCCCCAGCGGTCCTTGCACCAGCCGCAGTCGCTCTCCTTGCCACCGTTGCCGACGATGGCGTTCCAGTAGCGATCGGTCTCTGCCTGATCGTCCGTGGCGATCTGGAACGAGAACGCCTCGCTGGGCTTGAAGACCGGGCCGCCGTTCAGACCCAGGCAGGGGACGCCGCAGACCGTGAACTCGACCGTCAGCACGTCCCCCTTCTTGCCCCCCGGGAAATCGCCCGGCGCCTTGTTGACCGCGGTGACTTCGCTGTTCGGGAACGTGGCGGCATAGAAGCGCGCCGCCGCCTCGGCATCCTTGTCGAACCACAGGCAGATCGTGTTCTTCGCTGTCATGTTGGTGGGCTCCTTTGGGTCCTGCGACCGGCCGGGCGCCGGCGGGGCAGGGTGCGCACCAAGGTAACCCATTCCCCGCGAACGGTAAGCGCGGGGGCAGCGTTCACAGGCGGTGCGCGATGACGGCCCTGCCGTCCCACCAGGCTGCCCAGCCGCCGCCCGCGGCCACACGCGTGGCGCCGCGGGCGCTCAGGCGTACGCGCTGGTCGGTGGCCGTCACGATCTCCAGCACCTCGCTGGCGGTCCCGACGATCACGATCTTGCCAGCGTCGGACGCCCAGTCGCGCGCGTGGCCCTGGATGGGGAACGACATCCCTTCGCCCTCGATCTCGACGATGTCGTCCGGGCCCAGCTCCGGGGTGCGCACCGTGACCTCGGGGGTGCTGCCGACCGGCGCCGCCGCCGCGGGGCACGCGCCTCCGGACGAAAGGACGCGGCCGGTCTGCGCCTCCAGCTGGTGGAAGCCGGCCTCGTCGCAGAACGACAGCTTTCCCTCAGCGATGGACAGCGTCGAGACGTCGCCGCGCGTGGCCACCCGCCAGTCGGTCGCGTGTTGCACCGGCTGCGCCGGCGGCGGGCCCGCGGCGTGCGAGCAGGCGAGCAAGACCAGCGCCGCCAGCGGCGCGAGCCGCCGTCCGATCACGACTTCACAGGGCCGAGCAGCCGATCGATCTTCAGCTTCATGGCGATCATGTTGTGGGCGTAGTCCGCCTGGTTGCCCGTGTAGTAGTGAGCGCGGAACAGGAGATCCGCCACCTGCGTGCAATCACCGCCGTTGACGGTGGGGATGTACTCCGAGAACCGCTTGGCCACGCCGCGATGATGATCCATCCACCGCTGCGCGCCGTCGGCCAGCGAGGCGAAGGACTTGAACCGGGCGACGTACGAAGGCGGCTCGAACACGGCGATCACCGTTCCGCCACGGCGCGACCACTTGCGCGCCTTGATCTCCTCGTCGGTGGCGATGTAGCCCAGCCCGTTCGAGTCCTTCACCATCTGCAGCGCGACGTTGGGGGACAGCAGCTCCCAGGTGTCTTTCAGGTACATGTGCGGGATGCTGGTCTCGTTCTGCTTGCACTTCACGTTACCCAGGTTCCAGTTGAAGCAGTACTTGCCCTCGCCGGTCTCGTGCATGAACTGAGCGGTCAGCGTGCGGGCCCCCGTCTCGGTGAGGTCGGACCAGGCATCGAGCAACAGCTTGACCACGTCGCCGGGCGGCGGCTTGGTATTCTTGGCGGGGACCTCGTTGGGGTTGGTCGTGTAGCGACCGTCCTTGTTGGGCGGGCCCTTGGCCCACGCCTTCTCGGCTCCGTAATAGCTCGGCTCACCGACCGCCAGCTGGAAGTAGTCCCAGACCGACGCGCCCATCTTCGCCTCGACCATGACGTTGGCGACGCGCTTGCCCGTCAGGTGGTACCAGGTGATCTGGTTCCCGTCGGGACCCTGGCAGGTGATGCCCGCGATGCTGGCATCGTTGGGGCCCACGGTCATTCCAGCGGCGCCGTACACGCCGATCGTCATGGGCTGGCCGATGCCGCCCTTGATGATGGTGTTCGAGATCCGAGTGCCCTTTGCGTTCACGAAATGAGCCACGACGCCTCCTTGTGCTCGCCATGATATGCATGGGCGAACTTGCATAACAAGACAGGATCGTGACGATTGCCACTTTGTTCAGTGGCGTCGGGGCATGTCCCCCAGCTTCCCGGTGATGACCAGGCCGGCCACGGTCCCGTTCGGCGGCACGCGCATCGGCCAGCGGCCCATCCAGGGCGACGGATCCCAGAACACCTCCGGGAAATCGGGCGACGGGCGCACGGACAGGGCGAAGCAGAGGTGGCGCGGTCCATCGCCGATGCCCGTATCGCCCAGCAGGCCGATGAGCTCGCCGGCCTTCACGTGCGCGCCGCGCGAGATGCCGCGTGGGGTGGCGGCCAGGTGGAAGTACTCGGTGAACACCATGCCGCCGAAGTGCGAGAGCCGCACGTACTGCCCGCCGTGCTCCTCGTGACCGAACCCCTGCACGCGATCGACGATGCCGTCCTGCGCGGCATAGATGTGCTCGCCCCACAGCTCGCCGCCCAGATCGACGCCGCAGTGACCGTCGGTCCGGCAAAGCGCCCCGCGCGCCGCCGTCGCCGCGGGGCCGAAGATCTTGCCCTCGGGCCTGAAGGCGCGGCGCACGGGGCCCGGCAGCGGATAGATCCAGTGCGCGGTCTCGAACAGGGCCTTCCACTCGTCGTCGGTGGGCGGCCAGGCCGGGCCATAGGGGCGGGGCGCCGGGGGCGGCGCCTCGGGCAACGGCTCGGCGTAGCCGCCGCAGATTGACTGCGCGGGCGGGGCGATGTGCCGGCGAATCACCAACGCCCCCGCGGCCAGCGCGCCCAGCGACAGGGCCGCCAGCCAGCGGCGGCGGTTGCGCGCGGCCCGGGCGCGCCGGTGCTGCTCGACGCTGTCGGACAGGCAGACCGTCGAGCAGTGCAAGCGGCCCCGGCGTCCTTGCAGCAGCACGATCCACTCGAAGTCCGGCTCGACGCGCGCGCAGACGACGCAGCGATCACCCACGTCCCTGTCCTCGGCCCCCATGCTAGTCCCCCGCCGACGGCTCGAGCGTGGATGAATCGGCGGGGGCGTCCGATGAGTCGGACTCGGAAGACGACTCCGAAGACTCGCCGGCCTCCTCCGCGCCCGGGGACGCGGCGCCGCTGGCAGCGCGCCCCGGCTTGCCGGCGGCCCGACCGTTCTTGCGGTGTCCCGCCTTCGACACGGCCGACCCCAGCGGGATCCCGGTGTCGGCCAGGATCGTGAACAGCCCCGCCTCGCTGCCGTCGATGGGGACGCGCAGCGGCCACAGCGCCACCAGCGGCTCGGGGTCGATGTACCGCTCGTAGCCCAACTTCGACAGGCGGATCGACATCGCGAAGTGCAGGTGGGGCGCCGATTCTTTCACGCCGCTGTCCCCCAGCAGTCCGACCACGTCGCCCGCCTTCACGACCGAGCCCTTGTGCAGCTCCCGCGGAATCGCCGCCAGGTGGAAGTACCAGGTGAACAGCGCGCCGCCGCGATGGCTGATGCGCACGAAGCGGCCGCCGCGATCGGGGTTGGGGCCCCGCTGCACGACATCGACCACGCCGTCGTGAACGGCGTGGATGTGTTCGCCGAACAGCTCGCCGCCCAGGTCGACGCCGCAGTGGCCGTTGCGGCACTCCACGGGACGGTTGCCGGGCCGCTCGGCGCCGAACACGCGCGAGTCACTGCGTGGCATCCGACGGAACGGTCCCGACAGGGGGTGAACCCAGGCGTCACGGCCCAGAGCCTCCAGCAAGCTCGCCTCCGTCGGCGGCCACACCGGTCCGAACCAGCCGGGCGGCAGGACCTCGGGACCGGGGACCGGCGTCGCGCGGGGCAACGGCTGCCGGAGCGTGTGCGGTCGCGCCGAGGGGCCCTCGTGCGGCGTCAGCAACCCGGCGGCCAGGATGACGGCCGCCATCGAGTGCGTCGCCGAGCGCCAGCGCGCCGCCCAGCGGACGGCGCTGCGCGCGCGGCGGGCCAGGCGCGCGCACTTCATCGAGCAGAAGGTCGCGAAGACAGACCCGTACAGCACCTCGACGTAGCGGTCGAAGCCCAGCTGGCCCAGTTCGTTCTCGCACAGCTCGCACGAGAACCTGGTGTCGATCGTGTCTGCGGCGTCGAACATGCCCGAACCCCCCGCTCGACCGCGAAGGCGCGACTATATCAGGGCCCAGCTAGCGGCGGCGGCTCGTGTTCGCGCCCGGCCGGTGTTCGCGCGCGGCTACGCGGCGATGCCGGGCAGCGGGGTCTTGTTCGAGCCCAGGTTGGGGTCGCCGAAGCCCTTGAAGTTGGTGATGCCCATCGCGTCGATCAGCGACAGCAGCACGCGCTCGTGGCGGTTGGCGGGGGCGGACATCTTGCGCATGTCCAGGTAGCGGCCGTTGGGGTCCAGCTTCAGGTAGCCATTCGTGCCGCCGGCCAGCACGAACCGCATCGAGTTCTGGTTGTGCACGACCGAGTCACCCATGTCGCGGCACCAGGCCACGATGGTGTTGTCCAGCAGCATGCCCGAGCCGTCCGGCTCCGGCGTCGAGCCCAGCGTCTGCACCATCGACGCGAACTGGCCGGCCAGGTACGCCTCGAACGTGACCAGGTTCTTGTAGTTCGA
>Ga0070679_100001513_pt1 | contig 20684 bp, 15 predicted proteins | sample KBSC63BmetaG_FD_65652 | JGI IMG/M metagenome (GOLD analysis project Ga0070679, IMG submission 65652) | Corn rhizosphere microbial communities from Kellogg Biological Station, Michigan, USA - KBS C6-3B metaG | ecosystem: Host-associated > Plants > Roots > Rhizosphere | place: USA: Michigan... | reverse complement strand
ACCGGGACCGGGATCCAGGTCGCAGATCCCGGTGAAGTTGCCCGCCAGATAGACGTCACCCCCGCCATCGATCGCCAGCCCTTCGGCGTAGCAGCCGCTCGACGCCTCGAGGGCGCCCGCCCAGCGCAGGACGCCATCCGTCGAGAGGCTGACCACGAAGGTCCCCGCCGGGGCCGAGGTCTTCATCAGGGTCCCGGGTCCCGGATCGAGGTCGAGGGTGCCAGCGAACAGGCCGGTGAGCACGACTGCCGAACCGGCGGCGCTGACGCGAAGCGGGTTGGTCGACGCGCCCGGGTTTCCCCAGACCAGGCTCCAGAGATAGCTGCCGTCGGGCTTCAACTTGACGAGAAAGGCGTCGGTCGTCCCTTGCGGCACGCGAAGATCCACACCCGGTCCAGGGTCGAAGTCGGTCATCTGCGTGAACGAGCCAGCCAGGTAGTACGAGCCGTCGGCGCCCACGGCGATCTTGCTCGCGCCATATGACGTCGGCGCCGTGTACGAGCCGAGATCGTGTGGAAAGCAGGAGCTGGTCGCGCCGATGCTGGTCTCGCAGTCCGGCGAGGTGTGGTCGCAATTGGCGGTGCCCACCGCGCAGAAAGCGCCCGACGTCGGGTCGCCTGCCGCGCCGCCTGCGCCCGCGAGGCCACTCGAGCCCGCCACGCCACCGGCACCCGCTACCCCGCCGGCGCCTGCCGCGCCGCCTGTCGAGACGGCGCCTCCAGCGCCCGCCACGCCACGGCCCCCGGCCGAGACGGCACCTCCAGCGCCCGCCACGCCAGGGCCCCCGGCCGCCCCGCCCGTCGACATCCCGGCGACGCCGGCCACCCCGCCCGTCGGAACCTGGCCGCCAGCGCCGCCCCCTCCCCCGCCCCCAGCGTCGCGCCCACTCAAGGCTCCTCCCACGCCGCCATGTCCTGACCTCCCCGCGGCGCCGGCGCCCCCGGAGCCACCGCCCGTGGCGGGAGGCGCGGCCGCAGAGCCGCAACCGGCGGCGACCGACACCGATGCCAGGACGACGCCGACGAGCCATGACCGCGCGCGCATTCCGTTGCACATAGGGACAGCGAGATTAGCCGAACAGGGGACGTGGCGGTCTTGTGAATTCATCTCGCTCGCCGCGTCGCGCCCCGTGTGCCAAGCTGCGCGGGAGGTCACCAGCGATGATCACCGGCGCCCACTCCGTCATCTACAGCACCAACTGGGAAGCGGATCGCGCGTTCCTGCGCGACGTCCTCGGGTTGCCTCACGTCGACGCTGGCAATGGCCGCCTCATCTTCGCGCTGCCGCCGGCGGAGATCGCCGTTCACGAAGGCAAGCGGAACAGCGTTCACGAGCAGTACCTGATCTGCGATGACGTGCAGGCGTTCGTCGCCGAGATGGCGAAGCGGGACGTGGCTTGCTCGCCGCCGCAAGATCACGGCTGGGGCATCGTCACCAGCGTGACGCTGCCGGGCGGCGGGTCCATCGGCGTCTACCAACCTCGTCACGCCAGACCGACGGCTCGGTCGGCGTCGGGAGCGCCGGCCGGGCACCCTGCCATCTCGCCCTATCTGATGGTCGGCAGCGCGGCGCCGCTGATCGACTTCGCCACCCGCGCCTTCGACGCCCGCGAGGTCCGCCGTCACACCGAACCCGACGGCCGGATCCGCCACGTGGAGCTGCGCATCGGCGACTCGGTGATCATGATCGGCGAGCGGCCGGGGGCGGCGCCGACCGCGGTCTATCTTCACATCTACGTTCCGGACGTGGACCAGACCTACCAGCGCGCGCTGCAAGCGGGCGCCCGCTCCGTCGTCGCGCCGCGCGAACAGGACTACGGCGACCGCACCGGCGGTGTGACCGATCCCAGCGGGACGACGTGGTGGATCGGCACGCACCGGAGCTCCGGCGTCTGAAGGCGAGCGGTGGTTCGCCATCGCGTGGGTGATACCTTCGAACAGGATGGTGAGGCTCTTCGCCCTGACCTGCAGCGTCGACACCTGTCAGCCTCAGCTGGTCCGCGGCGATCGACTCCTCTTCGCGCGGATCGGAGTCGGGTCGTCGTCCTGATCGCCGGACGGGGCGACGCGCCTGCCTCAGAACTGAGAGATGAACTTCCAGGCCAGCGGCGGGATGAACGCCTTCAGGCCGTCGTCGCTGGTCGTGGTGCCGTCGTCGACCGACGAGGGCGTGTGGGGACCGTCGAAGGTGCACACCTTGACCGGATAGCCGGCCTTGCAGCCTTCGAAGTCGTAGCAGACGTACTTCTTGCTGCCGACGGTGGTGGTGGGGATGTTGTTTCCGGCGGGGATGGTGCAGCCGTTGTCCATGGCGTGCTGAAGGACGCAGTACTTCCCGCCCTGCTTCTGCGCGTCGCTGCCCACCCAGGGGCAGGTGCCGTCGCTCATGCCGGTGGTCCCCATGTAGGCGACCGGCCCCGCGTTGGTGTCGGTCGGCTCGCCGGGCAGGTTGTAGTTGGCGGCCGCCATGGCGACCACCCCGCGCAGCTTGGCCTGGCGGGTGATGGACAGGGCGTAGCTCATCATCGCGCCGAAGCTGAAGCCGGTCGAGAAGACGCGGCTGTCGTCGACGCACAGGTTCGCGTCGACCAGGGCCAGCAGATCGTCGAACAGCTTGCTGTCGCGGGTGAAGTCCCAGGGCAGGTTGCCGATGCCCCCGGGCGCCACGAAGATGACCGGATCGTTCGCCGCGGTCGCCTCCCGGTGCAGCCCGAAGTAGGCGTAGTTCTTCGCGTCGAAGTTGGGACCATTGCCGGCCGGGTACTGGCCGATGGCGTTGCCGGTGTCCGAACCGTACGCCTGGTGCCAGGAGAAGATCAGGCGATAGGGGTGGGTCGGGTTGTAGTCCGACGGAATGTCGATGATGAACTCGCGGCTCATGCCACCGCTCGTGATCTTCAGCCTGGTCGACGTGGGAAGACCGTTCGCGACCGAGCTGCCGCCGGTGGTGATCGTCTTCATGCCGTCCATGACGGTGCAGCCCTTGCTGGGCCTCGCGGCGCCGGGGCTTCCGGTTCCCCCCGCGCCGCCCGTGCCCGCACCGGACTGTCCCCCCGCCGGGGCGCCACCGCCACCACCGCTCCCGCCGCTGGCCGATCCACCGGCCGCCTTGCCGCCGCTGGCGCTGCCGCCGCTCGCGCTTCCTCCGCTCGCCTTTCCACCGGTCGCGCTGCCGCCCGTGGCGGCGCCGCCCGTCCCCACACCGCCGCTGGCGCTGCCGCCGCTCGCGCTTCCTCCGCTTCCGCTGCCCACGCCGCCGCTCGCGTGCCCCCCCGTCGCCGCGCCGCCCGTGGATGAACCGCCGGTCGAGCCAGCGCTCGTCCCTCCGGAGCCGATCGTCGCTCCGCCGCTACCGCTGGTGACGGGCGTACCGGACGTCGAACTTCCGCAGCCGATTCCTGTGCACAAAACGACAGTGAGAGGCAGTAGCCAATTCGTACGCATGGATCCTCCAAGGCAACGGAAGGCGAACAACGGAGACTCCCCTCCTTGTCGACTTGCGCGCGCGATTGTCAAAATCAGTTCGCTCGCGAACGCGGGAAGCGGATCGTCCCTCGAAGCTCCGCGGCCGTTCGCCAGGTCCATCGTTGCGATAAGCAGCGCTTATCGATTGGCACCCGGCTAATTCACGGTGCGACGAGCCGCTCGCGCTCAGACTGATGAGCATGAGATCGGTCTCCGCGCAGCGTCACGCATCGACCTGGATTGTTTTCTCCGCCGCGCTGGCAGTCGTCAGCGCGGCCTCGGCGGCGGCGGCCGGCGAAGCGCCCCTGTCCCCCGAAGCGGGCAGCGACGCCTGCGCCGCGCTGGCGGACAAGATGCGTGAGGCGCTCGCAGGACCTGCGCCGCCCGTCCCCGCCCTGCCTCTCATCGACCCTGGCTATGACGTCCGCGAGAGAAACGTGGAAGACGAGCTGCGATCCACCGCGCCCACGGCACCGATGACGTACGCCGGGTGGGTCACGCCCGCCTGCCGGGACCAGTCCCGACGCGACGACGGCTCGGTCGCCGTGGCGCGGGACGCCGCCGTCGCCTGGACGAGCCGCCCCGAACGCGGCTGGATCGAACGCGGCCGCATCATACGTTGCGCGCTGGACCTCGCCTCCCGCAGCAACCTGAAGGAGTGGATGGCCGACCCCTACGCCCCCGCGGCGCGGGCCATCTGCGCGAGCGAAGTGGCGGCCCGCCCAGGCGAGGCCTCGCTGCGCGACGAGATCCTGGCGAACGCCGTGCGCACCCATCACGGTTCGGTCGCGGACTGGGAGATCGACGAGGCCATCGTGGCTGTCGCGAACGTGCTGGGAACGGTTGCGTTACGGGAGCAGCTGGTGCCCGTCCTGGCGGCCGCTCACGCGCACGGGGCCCTTGGCTACGATCGCTTGCGGGACGCTGTCTGTACGGACGATGGGATGATGTCGAGCCGCCGCGCCCAGGTGTGCTCGACGGTGCCGACCGGAGGCGAGCACGCGTGGCGACGCAGCCGCCAACCGTGGATGTGGATGGCCCGCGGGGGTGCGACGGCCCTGTACGCGGGGATGGTGGCGGGCGCCGATGTGGAGGGAAAGCAGGGGGGCAGCCGCTCGGCGCCCACGCTGGCTGGGGTCCTCGGAGGCGCCGTGGCGGGGCCCTGGTTGCTTTACGCCCTCACCGCGGATCGGAACTCACAGTTCGTGTTCGACGACTTCGCTTACGGGGCCGAGATCCTGGGAACCATGGTGGCGGGCGCCGTGATCGGCGGCGTCGTCGCCCACGAAGTCGCCTTCTCTCCCCACGCGGCGGCCGCGGTGACCGCGGTGGGCATGGCGCCGCCCTACCTCGCGTTTCTGTCCTTCACGTTCGACTAGCCGCAGTTCGCGTCCGGCCGACCGCGCTTTCGCGTGGCCCGCTTCAGATATTTTGCCAATTCCATTTACAAACTGTCAATCCCAGGGCACGGCAAGGTCTGACGGCCTGCCGGCCGGCGTTCGTACCCCCCTTTCGTCGGCGTTTTACCCGCGGGTCCCTCAGGAGTTCCCCCGATGAGCCAGCCCCTGCCCCGGTCCCTTCTCTTCGCGTCGGCGCTGATGATCCTCAACGCGTGCGTGACAGACGGCGGATCACCAGCGACAACCGCCAGCGGCGGCAACAGCGGCGCCTCGGAGACCGGCGGCAGTGTGGGCTCAGGTGGGAGCGTTGGCAGCGGCGGCAGCACTTCATCCGGCGGCAGCACGGCGTCCGGAGGCAGCCCGGGCGCCGGCGGGAGCACCGCTTCGGGTGGCCACACGGCCTCGGGCGGCAGCGGCCCCACCGGCAGCGGGGGAATGAGCGTCGGCACGGGCGGCCGGACGGGCGGGCAAGGAGGGACGATCTCCGGTGGCGCCGGCTCGGTGGGTTCGGGCGGACGGAGCAACGGGTCGGGCGGCGTGCCCCCTGGCGGCAGCGGCGGCAGCACCGCCAGCGGCGGGACCAGCGGCGGGGGCGGCGCCCCGCCCTCGACCGCAGCGTGCACGCCCCCCGCGTCGTACGCGAATCTGTTCGTCACGCTGTCGGGGCACACGCAAGCCGACAGCGACGCCAAGGTCGCCGCGGCCTGGACCAAGCTGTTCACCGCAGGCGGTTCGGGCTCGCTGTACTTCAACGGCCCCGGCTCGGACGAGTCCTACGTCAAGGACACCTACAACAATGACGTGCGCACCGAGGGCATGAGCTACGGGCTGATGGTCGCTGTCCAGTTGAACCATCAGACGGAGTTCGATCGCCTGTGGACCTGGGTCCGCAACCACATGGCGTCGGGCTGCTCGGCTTCCGGATGCACGGGCAAACAGCTCGCCTGGCACTGCTCCACCTCGGGCTCGGTGCTGTCAAGCGGCGGCGCGCCGGACGGCGACGAGTACTTCGCGGCGGCCCTGGTGTTCGCGGCGAAGCGCTGGGGAAGCGGCTCGGGGAAGTACGACTACGCGACGGAGGCGCAGTGGGTGTTGAACCTGGTGCGCACCCAGGACTTCAACAACACCTACCATCTGGTGAAGTTCTATTCCGGCGGCGACAACGGCCAGACGGACGCGTCGTACGTGCTGCCGGCCTTCTATCAAACGTGGGCCTGCTTCGACACGGCGAACGCCGCCTTCTGGACCAGCGCCGTGACGGCGGCCCGCGCCTACTTCAAGGCGGGCGCCGACGGAAACGGTCAGTTCGGCGACCAGAGCGCGTACGACGGCAGCAAGCAGGTCAGCACGGGCGTCGACAAGATCCGGGTCCCCGCGAACATCATGATGGACTGGAACTTCTTCGCCGCCGACCCCTGGCAGAAGGACACCTTCGCGCCGGCATGCGCCGGGCACGAGAAGAACGCGGGCGCCAACGCCCAGGGCTTCTGCGACTCGCTGCTGGCCTTCGGGTTACCCGCCTCGTCGGGCAAGACCTTCGTCGACAAGCTGTGGTCGGCGGGCATTCCCACCAGCTACTGGGACGGGACGCTGTACATGCTGGCGCTGCTGCACGTGAGCGGCACGTTCCACCTCTGGTACTGAGCCGCCGGCTCAGAACTGGGACAGGAAGCTCCAGGCCTCGGGCGCGTCCCAGCTCGTGCTCTGTCCCGGATCTTTCGGTTCCCAGCCGTGGGATCCGTTGAAGACGCAATACTCGGTGGGGTGGCCCGCCGAGCAGTTCTTGTACCTCGTACAGGTGTGCGGCTGACCGGCGGCCGGGAAGTTCGTCGACGACGGCTCGGGCGTGCAGCCGTTGACCTCGGCGAACTGGGCTTGCTTCCGCTCGCCGGTGATGGGCGACGTGGTGGACAGCCCGTTGCTGTCCTCGCTGGCCTGGGACGCGTAGTAGGCGATCGGCGTGGTCAGCGTCGTGGGGCAAGAGTTCGTCAGATCAGCGCCCGAGAAGAACGCCACCGCGCGGAAGACGTCGGCCCTGGTGCACGCGAGCGCCATCGCCATTCCTCCGCCGAAGCTGAACCCCGTCGCGAAGACCCGCGATCTGTCGATGCACAGGCCGGCCTCGAGCTGGGTCAACACGGCGTCGGTGAACGCGATGTCTCCGTTGCTCCAGGTCCCGGCGCCGTCCGACGCCTCGGGCGCGACGAAGATGGTGGTCTTGCCGTCCATGCTGGCGAAATTGAAATAGTTGCTGCTGGCGACCTGCGCCGCCGTGCCGCCGGACCAGGCGTACGCGAACACCAGCCGGTATGGCCGGGCCTCGTCGTAGCCGTCGGGCACGCGCAGGATGTATTTCCGGGAGACGTTCTGGACGGTGATGGTGAGGGTCCCGTTCTGCAGCGTGCGTGTCTGGCCACAGCCGCTGCTCGCCATGGGACCGGCCGCGCCGCCCGCACCCCCGCCTGCCCCACCGCTTCGCCCGCCCGCGCCGGGAGCGCCGCCCGCATCGCGGCCGCCCGTCGCGGCGCCGGCGGCGCCACCGGCCGTGCCCCCCGAGCCGGGTCGTCCCCCGGTGGCCGCCACGCCGCCCGAACCCGAGCCCCCGCCCGAGGCCGCGATGCCGGTCCCGCCCGAGGCGGGAGCACCGCCGCTACCCACGCTGCCGCCGGTGGCGCTTCTCCCTCCGCTGGCCGTGACCGCCGCACCGCCGGTGCCGGTCGCCCCGCCGCTGCCGGTGATTCCGCCGCTGCCGGCGATTCCGCCGCTGCCGGTGATTCCGCCGCTGCCGGCCGCCGCGATTCCGCCGGACCCGTTGGTGCTTCCCTGGCCACCGCCGCAGGCTTGACCGGCAAGGGCCGCGGTCGCCAGAGCGAACGACATCAGACGAGATCCGCGACGCGGCATGGGAAACCTCCAGAGCAGGCCGCGCTGGGCGGCGTGGGCGCGTCCCGGGTTCGGGCCGCTGCTCTTAAATGTCGGAGGCGCGGAGAAGTTGTCAGAATTCTTTCGCGCGCGTCAGACGACGATCAGGCGAAGATCCGCCCCAGCGCCTCTTCCGCCGCCGTCCGCAGCGGTTTCGCCGACAGGCCGGCCCGCGCTGACGCCGACAGGCCGTTGTGCAGCACGATCAACAGGTCGGCCAGGGCCGGTGGATCGGCGTCGCGGGCCAGCTCGCCGGCCGCCTGCGCCTGCTTGAGGTGACCGAGTAGCCAGGTGCGCATGCCGCGGGCGGCATCCCCGGCCACGCTGTCGACGATGTCGGCGCCCGAGCCGGAGGTGCCGCTGACCTGCATGAAGCAGCCGCGGGAGCCGTCGTGGGGGCAGAACTTGGCGATCCGTTGCGCGAAGAAGGCGCGGATCGCCTGCTCACCGGTCAGGCCGTGGGTGGCGTCGGCCATCTGCTTCATGTCGAGCTCGAGGTAACGGCCCATGACCCGCCGGAACAGCCCCTCTTTGTCTCCAAAGGCGGCGTACAGGCTGGCCCGTCCCACGCCCGTCGCCTCGACCAGGTCCCCGATCGAGGTGGCGTCATAGCCGCGCGCCCAGAAGGCCGTGAGCGCCCGATCCAGCGCCTCGTTCTCGTCGAATTCCCTCGGACGGGCCATGGAGCTCGTCGAGCATAGCGCCTCCCGGCGCGCGCGTGCCACCGGCACGCGCGCCGCACTCGATCAAAGCTGGCTGAGCCCGCCGTCGACCGGCAGCTCGGCGCCCGTCGTGAACGTCGCCTCGAAGCCGAGGTACAGGGCTGCCCGCGCCACCTCCTCGGCGCGGCCGAACCGCTTCATCGGCACCACCTCGGTGAACTGCCGGGCGGCGTCCGCCTTGGCCTCCTCGGGGATCCCCATCTTGTCGAAGATGGGCGTCTCGATGGGACCGGGGCTGACCGCGTTCACCCGGATCTTCCGCGGCAACAGCTCGGTGGCGAAGGTGCGGGCCAGCGAGCGCAGCGCCGCCTTCGACGCGGAGTAGGCGCTCATCGCCGGGAATCCCTTCACGTTCACGACCGAGGTGTTCAGCACCACCGAGCCCCCTTCGCGAATGTGCGGCGCCAGCTTCTGCACGGTGAAATAGGCGCCCTTGGTGTTCACGTTCAGGACCTGGTCGTACGACGCTTCGTCCTCCGTCTCCAGCGGCGACATGCGGGCGATGCCGGCGTTGACGAACAGGAAGTCGAGCCCGCCCAGCTCCTTGACCTTTCCGACCAGACGATCGATATCCGCCAGCTTCGAGGTGTCCGCCACCAGCGGGACGGCCTGCGGCCCGATCTCGGCGGCCGCGCGGGCCAGCGCGTCCGCGTGTCGCCCGGTGATGATCACCTTCGCCCCCTCGGCGGCCACGTGCCTGGCGGTGGCGAAGCCGATGCCCGTGCTGCCACCCGTGACCACCGCGACCTTGTTGGTGTACCTGCCCATGACCGCTCTCCTTGTTCGGATTCGGCGCGGCCGCCCAGTCTGGACCGCCACGCCGTCGTTCTGTAACGATCGGTCTATAATCATACGAGAACGATCAGTCAAGAACGAAAGATCGGTCTTCGCGCCCGCGGAGACGCAGGTCCCGCGGGCGAGCGCCACGCGTCCGTGCCACAGGCCGGCGCCGGCGCGTGAACTCAGTCCCGCGTTCGCTTCGGACGCCGGCGGAATCCAGCGGACAGCAGCAGCAACATCAACATTCCGAATCTTTCGTTGCCGTGAGACCCGGCGAGTTCGCAGCTGCATCCGCCCGCTGCGTTCCCGTTGTCGCCCGCGCCGGACGCCGAACTACCGCCCGTCGAGGAGGTACCGGTGCCCCCGCTGCCAATCGCGCCGCCGCTCGCGGTCGTACCGCCCGTTCCCTGGGTACCGCCGCTGCCGGCCGTCAGTCCGCCGGACCCCGTGGTCCCACCGGTCGCCACCACCCCGCCGCTCCCCGGAGTTCCCCCGCTGCCGGTCGAACCGCCGCTCGCGGCGGTCATTCCGCCAGTCCCGCCGCCCGTCCCGCCTCCGGCGCGACCTCCGGTGCCGGCGCCGCCGCTTCCCGACGCCCCGGCGCCTGCGGTGCCCGTCCCGCCAGAGCCCGTGGTGCCGCCGGCGCCGCCGCTCCCGGCGGGCGCCCCTCCGCCCGCGCCGCCGCCGCCCGTCGAGCTCGCGCCCGGCCCCTCGAACTTCCACCAGTTGAAGGTGAACAGGTTGCCGCTGCCCGACCCGGTGAACTTCAGGAACAGATCGTGTACCCCCGTCGCGCCGGTGACCGCGCAAGACTGCGTCGCCCAGGTCTGCGCCCCGCCCGTCGCGGCCACCGCGCAGGTCCCCATCATCGTGCCGGTGACACTGTCCAGGTGCAGCTCGATGCTGCCGCCTGCGGCGCTGGCGGCCACCCGCGCGTCGAACATGGTCGCGCCGGCGCCGAAGTCGACGCTGCGGACCTTGATGTAGTCGCCGCTATTGATCGACGTGACGTCCATCCCGCCGCCGGTATCGCTGGTCGTCTCCGTCTGCACGCCCGACTCCCAGGCGATGGTCTCGGCCTCGACCTGAACGAACGGGTTCAGGTTGGCGATGGGCTTCGGGCCGCCGCTGGTGGGCGCGATGGTGGGGAAGGAGCCGTCGCTGTTGTACGTGAACTCCTCGAGACAGACCGAGCGGTGATAGCCGTCGCCGTTCGCGGGGACCGAGCCGCCCTTTTGCAAGGCACCGTTGTGATAGAAAAAGTACGAGTGGCCGGCGAAGTCGATGATGCCGGTGTGATTGGTGAAGCTGGCCCCCATCGCCTTCATGATGGTCCCTCCGTAGGTGAAGGGCCCCGTCGGTGAGCTGGCCTTGGAGTACGCGATGTCCTCGGGGATGTTGTTGGCCGCGTACGCCAGGTAGTAGTTCGTGCCGTGCTTCATGATCCACGGCCCCTCTTCGTACTGGGACGGGAAGCCGCCGGCGGACGGCGCGGGCCCGAAGCTCTGGCTGTTGACGGTGGGGCACTGCACGCCCCCCGTGTACGACGTCATGTCGGCGTTCAACTTCACGTAGCCGGGGACGCTTCTTCCAAAGTAGAGATACGCCTGATCGTCGTCGTCGATGAACACGGTGGGATCGATGTCGCCGGTCCCGCCCGAGCACCCGGCCGTCACCAGCGGTTTGCCGATGGCGTCCATATAGGGCCCGGTGGGGCTGGTGGAGACCCCCACGCCGATCACCGTCGCGCCGGAGGTGTTGTTGAGCGGCACGTACAGATAGAACTTGCCGTTGCGCGGGATGGCCTGCGGCGCCCAGGCGGCGGTGGCCGCCCAGCTGAAGGTGCTCCAGCTGGCCACCGTTCCGTGATCGGTCCAGTTCACCATGTCGGCGGACGAGTACGCGAACCACTTGCACAGCGTGTAGCCCGCCACCGCCGAGCAGGGCTGTCCGGCCGCGTTCTCGTCGTGTGTCGTGATCAGATAGACGCGCCCGCCAGAGACCATGGGCGCGGGATCGGACGTGAAGTTGGTCTGCACGATGGGGTTGTCGGCCCATGCGGCCGCAGCCGGCAGGATCGCCGCGCCCAGCACGGCCGCGGCGACGACGCCCCTTCCACCGTGGCGCTTGCGCTCAGAAACTGGGAACGGGGATCGTCGTGTTCTTGATGTCTGCATAGGCGGCCTCTATTCCTGCCATGGAGCTGACGGACGTCGGATTGCTGGCGGGGGTGTCGGTGATGGTGTTCGTGCCCGTGTGGTTCTGCGCGACGTTGGTGGGGGCGTTGACCATGGCGTTGTGCGCGACCGTGAAGCCGCTGGTCTGCTCGTCCAGATAGACGCCGTTATCGCCGTAGTCGGCCCACTGGCTGGTGTTGTAGTCGTGCAGGTAGTTGTACTGAATCTGCGAGGTCGGTTGCTGGTTCGACAGCGTGTAGATCGCCGAGCCGTCCGCCATGATCTGCGTGACGTGGTGAATGTCGTTGTAGTTGATCAGGTTGTTGCTCATCGCGTTCACGTCGCTGGTCCAGCCGTAGCCGACCGAGATGCCGGTGTAGTTCGTGTACGCGATCTCGTTGTGTTCGATGTCCAGCTGCCGGGGATAGCCGGCCGCGATGGCGGTGCCGCCCTGGAACTCGGTGGTCACGTGGTGGATGTAGTTGTCCTTGATGGTGTCGCTGGTGCAGATCTCGTTCTTGTCGGTCGGGTTGTAGGGGACGTGGTACTCGGTGGTGTCGCTGGCGGTGAACTTGCCAACCGAGATGCCGTTGCCGGCGATGTCGGTGACGACGTTTCCGATGACCAGGTCGTTGTTCGTCCCCGAGACGAAGTCCAGCGCGGTGGCGCCCATCTGCGTGAAGACGTTTCGCTCGAAGTGGATGTGGTTGGCGTTCATCACACTGACGCCGGCGGGCGGGTGGCCCACCGTCTGCTTGTTGTCGGCGGTCGCCGTCAGGTTGTACTGGCCGGCCTGCGCGTCCAGGAATCCCGACTGGCTGGGACGCAGATAGGTCGAGTGCGCGAACGTGATCCCCTGGAACCAGAGATAGCCGGCCTGATTGGTGGTGCTGGCGCCGGCGATGCTGACCACCGTCTCGACCATCGGCGCGACCACCACCGCCTTGCTCATGTCCTCGCCCGCGCGGGGCTTGTAGGACAGGACGTTCGTGGTCTCGTCGAGGTACCACTCTCCCGCCTGGTCCAGAAACTCCAGCGCGTTCTCGAAGTAGTAACAGTGCTTCGTGAAGCCGCCGAACTGCCCGCCCAGGTGCGGAAACGGACGCGGGAAGATGATGGTGCTCTCGGGGCTCTGGATCTTGAGGGTGGCGGTGCTGCCCGCGGTGGTCGACGAGGCCAAACGGACGGTGCTGTCCCCCCACCCGGTCATGATGTGCATCTCGACCTTGGTGAAGTTGTTCCAGTTCCCCACCTCGGAGGCGGCGACCTGGATGTTCTGCGCGGTGTCGTCCGCGCCCGTCAGGCGGTTGAAGGCGAAGGCGCCGTTCGCCCCAAGGTTGGGTGAGCGCGCGCGGATCGCCTTCACGCCGTTGACGTACAGCTGCCGGAACGGCTTGGTGACGCCGCTCGCCTGGTACACGCCAGACGCCGCGGCCGTCCAGCCGGTGATGGGCTGCCCGCCGGTGATGATCGGCTGCTCGCCCGGATAGGCCAGGTATTTCACGTAGTGACTGTTCTGCCCCGAATCGGCGTTCGAGAACGTCAGGGTACTGGTCTGGGGGTAGGTGCCTCCGCGAAGATAGACCGTCAGGTCGGCGGTCATCCCCGCGATCTGGCTCCGCACCACGTCGCGCGCCTTCCCCACCGTGCGCAGGGGCTGGGCCATCGTGCCGGGGTTCGCGTCGTCACCGGACGGCGACACGTACAGGCTGCCGCTCGGGACGCCGCCCCCGGCCGCGCCCGCGGCGCCGCCGCTGCCCATGACACCGCCGGACGCGTGCGCGCCGCCGCTGCCCGACGAGCCCCCGCTGCCCGGCGAGCCCGCGTCACCGCCCTTGCCGGCGTGACCATTGGCACCGCCTGCCGAGCCACCGCTCCCTGGAACGCCGCCACTCCCATGCCCTCCCGAGGCGGTCCCACCGGTGGCGACCACGCCGCCCGAGGCCGAGCCGCCCGAGCCGCCCGAGCCAGGCCGGGCCCCGCCGCTGCCCGACCCGCCGCTGCCCGAGCCGCCACTGCCCGAACCGCCGCTGCCGGTCGAGCCCCCCGAGCCACGCCCCCCGCTGCCGGTCGAGTTGCCTTCGCCGGAGCCGGAACACGAGGTGGCACCGATCACCAGCGCCAGCGCCAGCGCCGCACGACGGAACCGGGCAGCCCTGCCGTCCGGGGTGATCGAGGGCGCGAACCGTCCCTGGGAGGGCGGTCCACCAGGGGACGTCATCCTTCAGACTGTCGGTCGACGGGCGCTTGTTGACAGAAAAATGCCGCGATCGTTCGTGCCCCGTCCGAGCAGGCGCGAAAGCCCTTCAGTTTCGCGGGCGAACCGTCGATCCCGGGCCGTTGCACACCGGCTGACAGGCGCTCGAAAGGTGGAGGAACCCATGGGATGGCGATCGAAGCCCGATAAAGGAAAACCGAGGGGCGACCAGATCGAGAACGTCCTTGGCCCGACCAGCCTGGTCCGCGGCAACCTGGTGGCCGACGGGGCGTTCCGGATCGACGGCTGGGTGGAGGGCGCGGTCGAGTCGCGCTCGACCATCGTGATCGGCGAGACCGGGGCTGTTCGCGGAGACGTCACCGGCGTCGAGATCGTCGTCGCCGGCAAGATCATCGGGAACGTCTCCTGCACCGGCCACCTGGAGATCCTGGCCACGGGCAAGGTCGACGGGGACATCGTCGCCCAGAGCATCCGCATCGAGACCGGCGGCGTCTTCCGCGGGACCAGCCACATGAAGGGGCCGGCCACCACCGTGGAAGAGGAGCTGGGCGAGGTGTCGCCCCACCCGGCCGAGGTCGGCTCGGCCGCCTGATCATGGCCGTCCGGGAATTGCGCGACCACACCGACGCCGCGAACGCGCTGTTCCGGCTGCCGCCGATCCGCAGGCAGAAGGACAAGGCGCCCCGGGCACGCCTGCGCATCCTGATCGCCGGGGATCCCGCGCGACCGATCCGCGCCATCTCGCTGCCCCACGCGCTGCCGCTGGTGATCGCGATCATGGGCGGCTTCCTGGTGCTGGCGACCGTGTTGCTGGCGTGCGGCTCGTGGAAGATCAGCGACGCCCGCGCCAGCCTGGAGCGGCGCCTGCGGGCGATGGTGCACGTCGCCGACAGCGTCGCGCTGCGCGGCGGGCACGCCCGGCAGGGCCAGACGGAAGAAGCCGGGTTGGTTCGCCTTCCCGCGGTCGACCAGGTCGCCTTCACCGTGCAATCCGTGAACACCGGCGAGGAGATGGAGGTGCGCCTGAACCGCGCCACCGGCGAGCTGGACGCCGAGTCCTATCGCCGCCTGCGCCACCTGATGCGTTGCCTGCATACCGGCGCCGAGTCCCCCATCGACCCGCGCCTGATCGACCTGCTTTACCGGATCAGCGCGCGCACCCACCAGAAGATCCTGCTGGTGTCGGGCTTCCGGGCGCCCATGTACTCGATGGCCAAGCTTTCGTACCACACGCGCGGGATGGCGGCGGATATCCGCATTCCGGGCATGACCCCGCTGATGGCGCGCGATCTCGCCGAATCGATGGGCGTGAAGGGGCTGGGGTATTACCCGGTCTCCCAGTTCATCCACGTCGACGTGCGTGACGAACGCATGCGCTGGATCGACTACGGCGAGAACCGGCGTGACGCCGACGGCGCCGAGCACGCCCCCCAGCACGGCAACGTGGCGGAGGACGCCGAGCCTGTCGAGGAAGCCGCCGTCGACATCGACGGTCAGTGAAGGTTCACGCAGCGCGCGTTCTCGGCGCGCAGGGCCGTCAGGGAGGGAGCGGGATTCTCGGGGCGCTTCAGCAGCCGCAGCGTGGCCACGTACTCCCCGGCGGCGCGGCAGGCATCCCCGTGTCCTGACAGGGCCCGGCCAAAGCTGGCGGCCGCTTCGGGCAGGTTGCCCGCCAGCTCGGCGCGCAAGCCGTCGAGGTAAGCGCGCCAGGGATCCGCGTCCGCCGCGTTTTGGTCTGGACCCCCACCCGGGCCACCACCGCCCGCAGCGTCTCCGGGAGAAACGAACCGCTGCGCGAGCAGGCTGAGATCGGCGTCGTGTTTCACCTGGGCCTCTTCGAACGTACCCAGCGCCGCCCGTAGCGCGCCCACCCCGCCCGCCGACAGCGCGGCCCGGGCGATCAACAGGCGGGTCTCGGGGTTCGCCGGGCGCGCGCCGCCCGGCAGCGCCGGCGTGCGGCCACGCCCCAGCGCCACCGCCGCCTCCGCCCAGGCCAGGGCCGGCGCGTCGGCGGCGGCGAGATGCCGGGCCCGCTCCAGCAAACCCGCCGCCCAGTCGACCGGGCCCAGCTCGGCCAGCATCTGCGCCGTCCGGGCCAGAAGCCGTGGCTCGGCCGGGGCCAGGCGCGCGGCTTCTTCGGCGTGGACCTGCGCTTCGCCGCGATGCCCGGTCAGCCGCGCGGTGGTCGCCTGGGCCAGCTCGCATGCGGCGAGCGTGGCGGCGGGAGGCCAGTGTGGGGTCCCCCCTTTCTTGCCGGCCGCGACCAGCGTCGCGCAGATCGCATGGTCGCCCGCGGAGAGGCCCAGGGCGCGCTCCGCCTCGCCCAGCAGCAGCGTCGCCCGCGGATCCTCGCCCGCTCTCGCCAGCGCGCGAGAGAGCGCGTCACGGGCGGCCTGCGCTTCGCCGGCGTCGAGCTGCACCTCGGCCCACGCGACCTCGGAGAGCGTGAACCCGGGCGCCTCGAGCAGCGCAGCCTCGAGGGCCCGCGACGCTCCAGCGAGGTCGCCGGCGCGGGCGCGGGCGCGGCCGAGGGCGTACAGCGTATAGGGCGCGTCCGGCGCCACCTTCGCGGCGGCGATGGCCACCCGCGCGGCGCCGTCGGGATCACCGCCCGCCAGCAGCAGCAGCGCGCGCGCCGCGGCGGCCATACTGGTCTCCCCCTGCGCACGCGCGGGGTCCGGGGCGGCGCGGGCCAGCAATTTCTGGATCTCACCCGCGGTGTCGACCCCGTAGTCGACCGCCAGCACCGCGTTCGCGAAGGCCAGCGCCGCGACGGCGGTGGGATCGCCCGGATCCGCGACCAGCAGTCGCCTGGCCCGCGCCTGGGCTCGGGCCAGACCGGCCAGGCCGCCGCGCTCTATGTCGACGGCCAGCTCGTCGCGCATCTGAGCGCCGGCGGCGTCACGCCGGGACGCCACCAGCAACGACATGGCGATGCCCGCCCCCGCGACGATGGCCAAAGCCAGGAGCACGCCCCGCATCGTCCCATGGGTGATATCCGCAAATGGTGCCTTCGTCGAATAGCCGACCCGAATAGCCGACCCGAAGAAGGCCAACGTGGCGCCGCATCACGCCTGGGCCAGGCACCAGCGACGGACCGCCACCACCTGCACCACGACGTTGATCCCTTCCATGATGGTCGTCGACAGGGCTGCTCCCAGGGCGCCGTGGGTCGGGATCAGGCGGCTCGACAGCAGCAGGTAGATGACCAGATCCAGGACCGCGATGGCGATCATCACCCGGAACCGGCCGAGCGCCGTCAGAAACACGGTGCTGATGATGTTCAGCACGACGAAGAGCGCGCCTATCGCCAGCACCCGCAGAGGCCCACCCGCCTGGGCATAGGACGGGGCGAAGCGGGTCAACAACCACGGCGCGGCGAACCAGGCCGCGCCGACCAGCGGCGCCAGCACGGCCCCCGACCCCAGCAGGCTGCGACGGTAGACCGTCCGCAACCGCGTCAGATCGCCCCCCACCGCCATCGCGCCAATCGTCGGTAGCGAACTGAAGCAGATCGCCGACGCGACCGAGATGATGGGTCTGGTCAGACGCTCGGCCGCGGCATATTGCCCAAGCTGCTGCACGCCGCTATCGCGCAGCAGGAAATATCCCGCGCGGTCATAGAACACGACGACGACGGCGAACAGCGCCGCCGGCCACCCGACGGACAACAATTCCCTGGCCAGGGCCCGGTCGTAGCGAAGCGGATCGGGATAGACCCGTAGCGCCCACCACATGTTGAGCAGCACCGAACCAACGCCGCCCGCGAGGATGGCCAGCTGATATCCGAGCGGGGTCGCCAAAAACCAGGTCGCCACGCAGGCCGCGCCCAGGCGAAGGAGGCCGATGAAGAACGGCACCGCGATACGGCGATGGACTGATTGATGCCACTGAAATGGCAAGATCGCGGCCATGTCGGCCGACGCGAGCAACATACCCGCGCCGATGGCCAGCAGCAGCGGCCACAGCTCGCCGCGATGGGTGAGGAACGCGACGGCGATGCCTGTCGCCGCCGCGACCACCGAGGCGGTCAGACGGATGCCGAGGATCGTCCCCCGAAGCGTCCCGTCGCACCCGCCGCGAGAGGCGGCGAATCGCAAAGCGACATTGGCCAGCCCCAGCGCCGAGGCGACGTCGAAGGGATCCATGAACGCCTGCGCCTCGCTCAGCGTCCCGAAACCGCGGGGCCCCAGCGACTTCGCGGCCAGCACGACCGTGTAGGCGATCAGGATGTCGCCGGCGGCGTCCCCCAGCACCACGCTGGCGGCGTTGCGTGCGATCCGACGCGCGGCTGTCTCGGGTCCCAGGGCCATCGCCTTCGCCGATGGAGACGATCAGCGCCCGTTCGCTGGCAACGACCCGAGCGGCGCCGGCGCGCGATGGTCCCCGCGGGGCAGCCGCCGAAATCCCAGCTTCTTGGCCATACCCAGCAGCGGCCCCACCTGTGCCGTGAACATCGAGCGGTGAGCCGGCGCATCCGGCAGGCCGGTAGCGGGAAATTCGTCCCGCCCCGGCCGGCGGAATGTGCCGAACAGCACGTCGAACAGGGGAAAGAAGTCGGCAAAGTTGCTGCTGGACCCGTCCCCTTCGGCCGCGTGGTGAATTCGATGAACCTGGGGCGTCACCAGCATCCTGTCCAGCCACGGCAACCGGACCCGGATGGACGAGTGATAGAACATCGTCCACAGCACCACGAACAGACTGGAATAGAAGGCGCACTGCCCCGCCTCGGTCGGGGTCAAGTCGAGCACGAGCGCCAGGGTGAAGAGGGGAAAGAAGGCCCGCCACACCACCTGCAGAAACTGGTCGCGGGCGAACGTGGAGCAGTTCATGTTGCGGTCGCTGTGATGAACCTTGTGGAATTCCCACAACAACGGGATCGCATGTTCCAGCCGGTGGGCCCAGTAGAACCACAGATCGTGCAGGAACAGCGGCGCCAGGACCATCGCCATGAACGCGAGGGCCCGTCCCCCGTGCGGTAAGTCACGGAGCGTGGCGAAGCTGAACGCGAGGGGGCTCCAGGGCAGGTGGGCACGGAGCCAGCCGCCGCAACGGGCCGCCGTGATCCCCGACGGCACGGTCAGCACGACCGTCGACAGATTGATGAGGATGTTCGTGGCGTAATCGCTCCAGCGGGGCCTTGCCCCCACGGGCCGCAGCTGCTCGGCGACGATGAACGGAATCAGCGGCAATACGGTCCAGAGCAACGTCGTCGACCACACACCCCGCACGTCCCTGACGACCGCCTCGATGAAGGTCATGTGCCCTTTCGAGCGTACACCATCGGGTCACCGTAGCTCATCGCCGCGTCGTCGGATTTCGGCAGGCGCAGACCGACGGCGTCTGTTAACGTCCGCGCCGATGGAGCCTGTGAGCGGTCCAGGGCTGTGGGGGCGCGTGGTCACCGCGACCAAGGTGGCTGTCAAGAAGGCCGTCCTGACCTCTCCGCGCAGTGTCCGGCGACTGGTCAGCGAGGACTTCTACGACGATCTGCAACCCGAGTTCCTGTGGATCGAGGTGACGGGAGCTTGTGGAAGCCGCTGCGCCTTCTGCGACATCTGGAAGAACAAGGCCGTCGCGAACCCGCTGACCCCGTCGGAGATCGAGGCGATGCTGCGCGATCCCCTGTTCGCGCGCCTGCGCGTCGTCATCGTGTCGGGCGGCGAGCCGACCGTCCGCAAGGACCTCGAGGACATCTTGCTGGCCATCCATCGGGTGCGGCCAACGGTTTTCCTGGTGCTGAGCAGCAGCGCCATGCTGCCCGATCGGCTGCTGGACGTGATCGAATCCGTGCTGCGGCGGGGGATGAAGCTGCACGTGGGCGTGTCATTGGACGGCATCGGCGCCCGACATGATCAGGTACGGGGTATCCCCGGCCTGTTCGAGAAGGTCGATCGCACGCTGCGCTCCCTCGCCACGCTGAAGGAAGCTCACGCCGGACGGCTGGACGTGGCTGTCGGTTTCGTGGTGTCGGACGTGACGGCGGATCAGCTCGACGCGGTCAGGGACTACGCGCAGGCGCTGGGCGTGACGTTCAACCCGCAGTGGTACAACCAGGGCGCGTACTACGGAAACGAGGACCGCGATCTGCTGTCGGACACGGTGGCCCTGGAACGCGTCACGCGTAACCTGCGCCCCACGCGGCTGAACGAGCTGGCGCGGGGCGTGCTGGCGGGAAAGCCGCTCGATTACCGGTGCACCACCCTGCACAACTCCTGTCTGCTGAAGAGCAACGGCGACATGGTTCCCTGCTTCAAGCACTGGAACCAGAAGGCCGGCAACATTCGGCAGGCCAGCCCCTCGGAGATCTGGAAGAGCCAGGCCGCCCGGCAGACCCGACAACTGGTGAGGGACTGTCGCGGTTGCCTGAACACCTGCGGCGTCATGTGGAGTCAGGACGCGAACGTGATGGGCCGCCTCGGTTTCCGCCTGCGGCACCCGGGCCTGCTGCTGGAGAAGCTGGGCTGGCCCCGCGGTCGCGCGGCGGAGCGCCGGGCGTAGAGGCGTGCGGGCGGCGTGAGCGGGTCATCGCCGGTCCGGGTGGTCTGCGTCGCGGGCGCGCGCCCGAACTTCGTCAAGGTGGCCCCGTTGCTGCGGGCCTTGCGGGGCTCCCCGTCCTTCGAGACACGCCTGATCCACACCGGCCAGCATCGGGAGGCCTGCCTTTCCGCCGTGTTCTTCCAGGATCTGGCCATCCCCGCGCCCGACGTCGACCTGGGGATCGGGTCCGGAACGCACGCGCAGCAGACCGGCGACATGATGAAGGCGCTCGAGGGCGTGCTGTGCCGGCTGCAACCGCAGGTCGTGGTCGTCGTGGGCGACGTGAACTCCAGTCTGGCCGGCGCGCTGGTTTCGGCGAAGCTCTGGCTGGACGCCCCGTTTCACACGCGGCTAGGGGCCCGGCGGCGACCGCTGCTGGCCCACGTGGAGGCCGGCCTGCGCAGCTTCGACGACGACATGCCCGAAGAGGTCAATCGACGGCTCATCGATACCGTGGCCGA
>Ga0070679_100001511_pt1 | contig 20690 bp, 32 predicted proteins | sample KBSC63BmetaG_FD_65652 | JGI IMG/M metagenome (GOLD analysis project Ga0070679, IMG submission 65652) | Corn rhizosphere microbial communities from Kellogg Biological Station, Michigan, USA - KBS C6-3B metaG | ecosystem: Host-associated > Plants > Roots > Rhizosphere | place: USA: Michigan... | reverse complement strand
ATGGTGCTCACCCGCGGCTGGGACTCCCCGCCCACCAAGTGCGTGATTGTCGGGCGCCCGACGAAGAGCCGCAACCTGTTCATCCAGATGGCAGGCCGCGGCCTCCGCCCGATTCCGGGAATCCCTGTCGAAGACCAGGATTGCATACTCATCACGGTGGCGGACGCCACCACCGACCTGTGCAGCGTGGCCGACCTCTCCGATCGGCCGCTCGATCGCAAGGCCCAGGGCGCGCTGACCGCGATCGAGGACGAGTGGGACATCGGCAAGGAGCTGGCCGACCCCACCCGGCTGTGGACCGGCCAGGTGGACGCCACGCAGTTCGATCCGCTGGTCAGTCGCTCCTCCAAGGTGTGGCGGACCACCAAGCACGGCACGCCGTTCCTGCCGATCAGCAAGGAGGGGGAGTACGTGTTCGTGGTCGGTACCAGCGTGTTCCTGCGCGAGTACCGGAATGTCGGGTTGGCTGCGCCGCAGATGTATGTGCATCGCCTGCACAAGGACCTGCCTGATCTCGAGCTGGCCCTTCAGGCGGCGGAGGACGAGGCCCAGGAGCGCGGCGGGGATCTCGGGAAGCTGCTGGCCGACAAGGGCCGGCCCTGGCGTAAGCAGGTCCCGTCCGCGGAGATGATCGGGCGCGCCCGGCAGCTGGGCCTGGGCGCTGAGGTGGACAAGATCATGGAGTCCCGCGCGGGCGGCAAGGCTGGCAAGGTGTCCGACCTGATCGCCGCGGCGGTGGCCACCCGCGCGCTGGAACCGATGGTGGAGAAGATCAAGGAGAGGACGGCAGTTAGATGATCATTCAGCGTCTGTCCCTGGACGACCTCACCATGCCCGGCAACCGGCTGTCCGCGGAGATCACTCCCGGCGGGGAGCTGATGGTCTGGGTCCGCGACGAGTCGATGCCGACCGCGCCGGTGGCCGCGGGCATCATCCTCGATCGCGAGGACGAGGACGTGCTCCGCGGCTGGCTGGAGAGGGTGAAGGACCGATGACCAACCTGGACGATCCGGCGCACGACTGGATCGAGGTCACCACGGCCCAGGAATTGTCAGAGGGCAGGCGTACGTTCGTGCGTGGCCGCGCCAAGCTGCAGGTTCCGCCGCTGGAGGTCACTCCGGACGTGGTGGACGCCTTCGAACGGTACGGCGCGGACGGCTACGGCGCCATCGTGGACACGCGGGCCGGCCTGATCGCCGCCCTGAAGAGACTCGGATTACCGGTGAGGGAGTAGGAGATGCAGGAGAAGATCGCCATCTATGCCCGGATCGACTCGGCCGGAAAGCGGATCGAGCTCGAGGAGGAAGGCGGAAACGTCCGCGCCTCGATCATCGACGATGACAGCAACGAGGGGGCGAGCCTGCTGCTGGATCCAGCCCAGTGCGACCAGCTGGGCCGCTGGCTGGGCAGGCGTGCGTCATGATCCCTCGTCAACGCGTGAGCAATCGACGCGAGAAGGTCGTCACCACCCCTGATCCAGCAATTCCGGCAAACAGGGTGCTGTGGACAGCCGAGGCGCGCGAGGCGATGTGCGGCTGTGGCCATCCGGAGCAGCACACTGATGACCGGACGGAGCAGTGGCAGTGAGTCGTCGGTGCTGGACGTGCAACAACGAGCATGATCTTGATGCTGCCTGCCCGTCTTCGGATGCGGCCAGGAGCCGCCGCGCCGCGGGCGCGCTGGACGACTTCACCGCCGAGGCCCTGTTCGATGACGCGCCCGGTCCGGTGATCACTAAAAAGACGATGGAGGCCGGTTTCGACTCGCAATGTCCGGGTTGCTGGGATGCGATCTTCATCGGCCAGACGATCACCTCCACGCCGGACGGCTGGATGCATGAGGAGTGCGCCAAGGATGAGTGACCCCTTCGATCTTCCCCAGCTTCCGCAGCGCCCGGACGAGATCAACACCGTTCTGGACGACCTCTTCGATGACGCGCCCGCGGATCCGGTCTACGGCGTCCGCGCCGGCCGGTACCGGTTCCCTCCGCCGCCCGGGGTTCCGGACTCACCGAACGGCTGGATGCGGATGTCCAACCTGGTGGGCGCCTTCTCCGATCAGCGGGCACTCCAGCTGTGGCTGGAGAAGCGCACGCTGCTGGGTCTGCTGGCCGACGATGGCGTCATCTTCGATGAGCTGGCGGCCATCCCGGACGGCAAGCTGACCGATGATCTGATCAAGGAGTTTGCCGAGTTGGCGCGCACTGCCGCGGGCGCGGTCGGTGCGCGGCACGGTACGGCCAGGCACGCCATGCTCGAGCACTACCTCAACACCGGTGAGGTGGCCGGCCACCGCCGGATGGCGCTCCAGATGGATCAGCTGCTGGAGGAGATGGACCGCCACGATCTGGAATTCGTCCCGGGCTGGTCGGAGCGCGTGGTGTGGCACCCCATCGCGGGCGGCACGATGGGCAGGCTGGACGCGCGCGTGCTCTGCCGTCGCACCGGTCAGATCGGCGTGCTGGATCTGAAGACGCAGCGCCGGTTCTGGACGTACCAGGAGATCGCCGGGCAGCAGTGCGGCTACGACTCGGCGGCCTGGGTGTGGGAAGGGCCGGAGGGTCCGGGCGGCCGGTGGGTGCCGTATCAGCAGTCTGCTGCGCACGCGGTGCCCATCTCTGCACAGGCTTATGACCAGAACAACCTGATCGGCCGGGACGGCGGCATGTGCGCCGGCAAGCGGGTGGCGATCCTGGCCCATATGCCTTCAGACGGTGGCCGCGTCCAGCTGCATGAAGTGGATCTGGAGTACGGCGCGCAGGTGCTCTCGCTGGCCGCGCAGGTGGTGAACCTGCGGAGCCGGGGCAAGAGTGTGACGCAAGGAAGAGGAGTCGGGGGGTTGCGCCCCTTGGACTCCCTTGCTATAGTAGAGGCATAGCAAGAGGTAAAAGGAAGGCCAGGGCCCGGCCTTCCCGATCCGATAACCCAGGTAGGGACAGGCCTCGTGCCTGCCAGGGAGTCAAGCCCCTGCGGATCACGAGTGACATGGCGTTACTTGCCCATGTGGGCCCGATAAGACTGGCCATGATCAATAACTGAATCGAGGACCCAGGTCCGGCCTCCCGGCGGAGAAGGCGATCAAGTCGCGCCGCGGGCTCGATCCGGAGGAGTCCTCAGTAAGCCCCTTACCCGGTATGGGAACAACGGCCGAGACGCGTACGAGTCGGAGCCTGAGGCTAGGTCGGGTTCGACTCCCGAGGGGGTACGGAATGCGGCGCAGATGCCTAACCAGCGGAAAGCGCCGGGCAGCAGATCGGCTCACCAGGTGGTGCCTGAGCAAACAGGACGGTTGGTCCCGTCCATGTGCGAGGGGCATGTGCGGGGATCGTTACCCCGTCCGATCGCAGGTCGGAAACAAACCGGAGGTCAGGCAGCACACGCCCAGCAGGATCGGGCGTTCCCCTTTGGCGAACCGTGGAAACTGGACCTGGCGAGAACCGAAGCATCTGCGGTGACAGGTCGGAGAGACGATCGCGAGGGGCGGACCACGTAGGTTTCTTGGCAGATGCTCGCCTGGCTCCGCCCCTCACCCCACATCCAAGAACAAATCCAAGATCCAGGAGAAGAACAAGAGCATGACGGACACCACGAACACCACCGAGGATCTCGAGCTCTTCGATGAGGCGACCGAGGAGTTTCCCGGCAAGGAGGACCTGAAGGATCGGCTGGTGGCCATCTGGGTCACGGGCCGGCACGGTACCCGCGTCGGTACGGCGCCGGGCAGCAAGCCCTACCCCTGGTACGAGACCACCACGCTGGTACTGGACGACGGCCCGGCCTGGGACGGCTACAAGATCGTGGACGGCGAGCGCAAGCCGATGCTGGTGGAGTCGGTCAAGGAGCACGGCCCGCAGCGCCTGGACGGCCACCAGTTCAGCCAGACCGGGCTGACGGCCCGGTTGTCCCAGCGCGTACACCTCTCGGTGGCGCTGCCCCCGGTCGGCAAGGAGGTCAAGGACCAGCCCAAGAGCTTCAAGCCGATGCTGGGCCGGATCAACTCCCGCAAGAACAGCCAGCCGGGCTTCTCGGCGTCCTGGTCCGTCTCCTCACCCACCGACGAGGACAAGGCCGTGGCCGCGCAGCACGCCGCGCTCATCCGGCAGATCTCGGCGGAGCTGGAGAAGGCCGGCCAGCCGACCGACGAGGACGCCTTCGAATAGACCAACCCCCACCCCAGTGAACAGGCCCCGGATCCCCGTCATGGTCCGGGGCCTGTTCTTTGCCCTGCCGCAAGGAGAGAGATGAGTGACGACCTGGTGGCGCGGCTGCGTCACGCCTGGGCCGAACGGGAACGCCAGCTCGCCGAGGACTTCGAGCTGGCTCAGGTGGCCGATGCCTTGACCGCGTCGCCCTGGACTAGCCGAGTCACGCAGGATGCGAACGGCAGCAACGTCTGCGGACGGATTGTCGACGGCGAGGGGTACGCGGTGGTGCACGTCGGGGACCAGACGCCCGAGCGGGCGGTCGCCGAGCACATCGCCCGCCACGATCCCGCGCGCGTGCTGGCCGAGGTGGAGCGTGGGCGGCGCGACATCGCCGCCAAGCGAAGCATCCTCGATCGCTACGAGGACGCGCTTGCCCGGCAGCAGGACCCTGAGTACTCGGAGATCGCGACTGACGTGCAGGTGGAGGAGTACCAGGACTGGATCATCCCCGCGCTCGCCGAGGCTGAGGGCCTGGCCTAACCCTTACTACAAGGAGATGATCGGGAAATGAACGCAGCACGAGCCCGGCGCCGCTGGCTGAAGTGGTGTCGCTACGTGGACAGCACCAGCAGCGTCAGCGCACGCAAGGGCTTCGGTGGCACGCATCGCGCCCAGGTTCAGGCCTATCGGGACGCGACCCACGCACGCCGCTGGGCACCGAGCGGTCTCCGAGGCGTCTGGTATCCGCTATGGGCAGTCCGGTGATCACGAATCTGGCCCATCTGCGCCCTGGTGACATCGGCTTCGGCCCGATCTCCGGTGGCGCCGGCCTGCTGGTGAGCGCCGGGCAACTCATGCTCGGCGAGGGCTTCCGGGTGGGCCGGCTGGACATCCGGCACGTGTTCGTGGTGGTGAGCACGCAAGAGCGCGCGGAGGATCGAGAGACTGGCACGGCCCGCATCTATGGCCCGGAGTGCGTGGAAGCCATGCCGTCCGGCGCTCGCAAGGCGTTGATCAATGACCGCTGGACCTCGCAGTACGCCTACGTCCGGCTTCCCGAGGACTACCCCGGCCAGGCGGACGATGCCGCGGCCATCGCGCGCGCGATGATCGGCACGCCGTACAGCTTCGCGTCCTATGCCGCACTGGCCGCGTGGCGCCTGGGCTGGAAGACCCCGCGGCTAGAGCGGTGGATCGATCGGCGCAAGCCTCCGATCACTGCTGGCGCATGGGAGAGGTCCACCCGCGGGCTGAAGCCGCTTGCCCTCCCTTGCGAGGCCATCTGTTCCGTGCTGGCCGACCAGGCCTGGTCGCTTACCGGTAAGAAGATCATGGAGGGCGTGGCGCACCAGTGCGTGACGCCGGGCGCCCTGGCCGGCAGGTTGCTGGAGATGGCCGGCGCGCGCTGGATCTGGCCGGGGCGGGTGGTGGCGTCATGACGTTCACCGGCTGGCTTCTCACTGCCGGCGCGCTCCTAGCCGCTGTGCTGTGCATCCTGGCCGCGATGGCCTCGCGCTCCACGCCACCCCCGCGGCGGCCTGTCCGGCTCCCGGACCACAAGCCGGAGTGGGCGCGTACCGACCCTTTTCCCACGGTGACGGGGGCGATACCGATGGCGAAGGAGGGCCGGCATCACGTGGATGATCTCGGCGGGCCGACCGTGGTCATCAGACCGCGCCGGCCTGCGATCTACCGCAATCCTGGCTAGGCTCCGAAATCGCCCCCGGCATAATCTCGCCGGTGCCGGGGGTCCAAACTCCCCCTCGGTGTCCGATTTATCATCTCATTGCTAGATATGGAACTAGCCAAAGAATCTTAAGATGAGCGCTTGCGCCTCTTCCTATACCTCTGCTATAGTAGACGTATCAGCAGGAGAGAGAGGGAGCATGAAGGGGATCAGCTACACCACCGGGACCGTGCATTACGCCAAGCGCAAGGCCGGCCACCTGGTCCAGGCCTGCGGCATGGGCCGGCGCCAGCTGGCCTATCTGGCCGAGGCGGACGAGTCCGCCGAGGTCACCTGCGGTAGGTGCGCCGGGTCTAAAAAATCTTGAGGTGGTTGCTTGCACCTCCTCCATACCTCTGCTATAGTAAATGTATCAGCAGGAGAGAGAAGGAGAAGGAAATGCAGATCGGCGACCGGGTCACCAACGAGGTTTTCAACCAGACCACCAAGCAGCTCACTCGGGTTCCGGCCACGATCATCGCGGTCAAGAAGAACTGCAGCCCGGCCAACCCGATCTTCACTATCCGGTACGACGAGATCCAGTCCTGGGGTGGCCGCAAGGAGGAGACCCAGGAGCGGATGAGCCGGCTCCAGCTGGCCTGATCAGGGCAAGGCCAGAGCCCCGGGCAACCGGGGCTTTTTCGTGCTCTCCACATGCCTGACATGAGATGATAAATCGGACAGGCCGGGGGCAAGGGCTTTCACGAATAGCGCATACGTGGTTGCCTGACCTCATACCTCTGCTATAGTTGGGGCATGACGGATGAAGAGCGCAACAGGCAGCCCCGGACCGGCGCCATCTACCGGTCCACCATCGACAACCTGACCCTTGGCAAGGTCACCAAGATCGATGGCGACATGGTCACGGTGCGCCTGTTCGGCGACCGCTACGACGTGTGCACCCGCGCGGAATTCTCCGACTCCTGGACATGGCGGACCAACTGATGGCCACATTGATCCTCCGGGGTGAGGTGGCAGAGGTGAGGCTGGACCGGGACGAAGACGATCAGGTGATCGCCACCTGTCTCGGCCACCCGGGCAGCTCCTGGGAATGCACGTACCGCGCGGCCTATGACGACATGAACGATGCCGTGGAGTACGCCGCGGACCACGCGGACAGCGGGAGGTCCTGATGAAGCAGGGCAGATGCCGTCACTGCGGCATGCCGATCATCCTGCTGATCGATCGCTGGATCCACGCGGCGACCGGCAACAGCACCTGTGAGAACAAGCAGACGGAGGCAGAGCCGAAGTGACCAGCATCGGCAAGGTGTGGACCGCGGGCATCGCCTACGTGGCGCTGGCCGTGGGCGCCGGCCTCTCGATCATGTACAACGTCGTGGACACCATGGCCGTCCGCGGCGCGCACTTCGACATCTACGACCTGATTACCGCCGTGGCCGCGCCCGGCATCGTGGTGCTCATGGTGGAGATGTTCGTATCCCGGTGGTGGATCGGCCGCCCCTGGTACATGCAGATCATCCGGGCCACCTCCTGCGCCGTGATCGGCGGCATCGCCATGCGCGCTTCCTGGACCCATGGCCACGACTTCATGGCCAGCCGTGGCCAGACTGAGGACGTGGCCACCATGTGGCCACTGGCCATCGACCTCTTGGCCATCATGGCCACGGCCCTGATCCTGGCCGGCCGGACGCGTGGCCACGTGGCCACGGGCGGAGGTAAGGCCATGGCCACCATGGCCACGGTTGGCCAAGCCCTGAGCGACGGCCACGAGTTGGCCACGCTGACCCTGGACAATGGCCAGGAGTGGACCGGTCCTGTGGCCACCGAGACCGGGCAGCGTGGCCACCATGGCCACGAGCCCGGCCAGCCGTACATGACCATGGTGGACGAGGACATGACCGTGGCCACGCAACCCCTGTCCGAGGAATACGCGGCCACGCTGGCCAGTGAGCTCGAGGCCTGGGGCCATGGCCACGATCTGGCCATCCGGGATGCCGGCCGGGAGCTGGCCGCGCAGACGGAGATGGTGGCCAGCATCGTGCCACCCGAGGCTGTAGAGATGATCCGATCCTGGGACGGCGAGAATGGCAAAGCGTTTGACGCCCAGGTAGCGGAACGCTTCGGCAGGTCAGCCAGGACGGCTCGCCGCTGGCGCTCCCTGGTCACCGGCGCGCCCACCTCGAGCGGCTGACCCCGGGCAAGCAGAAGGCCCCCATCGCAGCAGACGATGGGGGCCTTCCTGTGTTCGCGCAGCGCCGCGGCCAAGCGTCGATCTCTACGAACGTGCGGTCAGGATACGTCTTGCTCCTGGCTGCGCATAGCGACGAACGTCCGAAGCTCGCCATGGTCATACAGCCTGGTGTTGTTGGCCGCCGCCTCCACCGGCTCCGGTGCCTCCGGCCGGCGCTCGATCTGCCGGCGCAACCAGGCCAGGTCCAGCCCTTCCTGAGCGGCGAACGCGCGCAGGCTCACCCCCTGAGGAGGAGGAACCGGGGAACGGTAGATCCCCTGGCCAAGCCCTGTTCCCCCGGTCAGCATCAGGGCCGGGACGTCCGGCAGCGGAGCGCCTGAGGTGGCCCACTCGATCAGCCGCTCCGGCTGGTTCTTGATGTCCATGAAGGGCGCCTGGAACTCGTACAGCTCATCACCGACCACCAGGTGCCAGCGTCCCGGGGCGTTCTTCTTGAGCGGCGCTGGCTTGATCTGCTGCGCCAGCATGTGCCATTGCTGCTTGGTCGCCCGGGCCAGCACCCGTCCGCCGAAGTTCTCCCGGTTCTCCGCCCCGCCGGATGCCTTGGCCGTCAGGCTCTGGCCGGCCATCAGGATGTGTACCCGCATCTCCCGGCCCATGCTGGACAGGTTGGCCAGCGCCGTCAGGGCCGGGCTCATCATCTGATCGCCGCTGGCCTTGATGGTGCGCCAGTACGCCCGGAGCCGGTTGGACGCCCCGGTCATCTCCTCGAGCACCACCACCAGCGGCACCAGGCCGGCCGGATCCCCGCCCGCGGCCACGTGCCGGGCGCGCCGGCGCAGTTCATCATCCAGCCAGATCAGGGCGTTGTGCAGTTCCTCGTCCTCGGAGGCGTACAGCACGCCGGGGATACGCCGTGCCCACATGTGGCTGACGTACTTGGCGTCCAGGATGGCCAGGCCGAAGCCGCGCCGCATGAATTGTCCGACCAGCCAGGCCAGTAACTCCGACTTGCCGGCGCCGCTACCTGCGGCGATCAGCAGGTGCGGTGAGTCCAGAGCCAGCGAGAAGGTCACCAGCTTCCGCCGGATGCCGCCACCCATGGCCAGCAGGGTGTCCGGCACCTGGACGCCTGCCATGTCGGTGAAGTCAAGTTTGTCCACCGGTCGCTCCTGCTGGCTGAAGGTGGCCATGGGCATGGCGCCGGCCATGTCCCACGTGGCTTGGATATCGGTCAGGTTCAGTCGGGCGGCCACGATCTTGGTCACGCGGGCGCGCTCGCCCGGATCGCCCGGCCAGCCGACCGGGATCCGGATGGCCACGATGGCCTCCGGGTTGTCGCGGATGTCCATGGGCACGTCCACCCACTCGTGGCCATGGCCACGGACGTGCCGCTTGGCCAGCGCCCTGGCCACGGCCACGGCCAACGGCTCGATCACGTTGCGGCGATGCGCGCGCACTTTGGCCATGGCCACCAGCCGCCACGTGGCCATGGCCATGGCCATGATGGCCACCGTGGCCACGATGGCCATGGCCACCCACATGGCCATCGCTCCCGTGGCCACGGCCATGGCCATGGCCATCGTGGCCAACGGTGTGGCCACGGCCGGAAGCCGGACGATGGCCACGCGCTTCCACCCTGGCCACAACTGATAGGCGGTGGCGTGGCCACTGATGTCCGTGGCCATGGTGCCGTAGCGCCAGAAGGTGGCGTCGGTGTAGCGGTGGCCGTTCAGGGGACGGCCGGACCAGAAGCGGTACATGCCGGCCAACCGGCCGTTGAAGCCGGGCGGGCAGGGCCAGTGTCCGGTGGCCGCGGAGGAGTTGCGCATTGATCCAGCATAGCTCGTATGTCGTATACGTCATACGTTATGATGTGCGACGTGACAGGGGAGAGACGCGGTACGCCGCGGGACATGCGGGTGCCCAACTGGAAACGGACCGTCATCAGGCTGCGCCGGATGGCCGAGGAGCTGAAGGAACACGACTTCCAGGTGATTGAGCCGGACAGCCTCGACATCCCACCCGAACGACGGCAACCGAATAGATGAAGGTCCACTTCCGGACGTACTGCTACGGATGTCGGCGCGGCAAGAGCCGGTGTCTATGGCGGGCACATCGGTACGACTGGGAGTACTTCATCGAGTGCGACGGGCGCCGGCTGATCCAGCGGGGGGCCTTCAAGACCTTCGAGCGCGCGCGCCGTTCGGCGGAGCGTTCCTGGTTCAAGCTGCTGTCCACCGAATGCATCGTCATCCCACCCGAACGACGTATTGCCAATACGTCACCCGAAAGAGCATAGTAGAGGTATGGCCCGCCGACGTGTGGAGGTTACGACTCGGACGGCGGTGGGCCACCTCAATCCGAAGGAGAAGATCATGGCCGCCGCAGAGTGGCGCATGCCGATCATGTTGATGGTGCTCCTGCTCAGCTTCATGCTGATTGTCGTGGCCGCCGTCCGCACGGACATCTTCGCCGCCTTCCTGGGTGGCCTGGCCATGGCCACATCCGCGGGCTACATCCTGCGGAACCGGAGCCGTTGATGTTCACCACCTGGAAGCGCCGGTACGCCCATGCCGGCATCTACCTCTATCGCACCCGACGCCACATGCGGCCAGGGACGGAGTGGGGCTACGCGGGCAAGAGCCGCAACCTTCGGCTACGCGATCAGTGCCACCGCGGTGAGTGCACCCGCCACCCGGGTTGCGCGGGCGGCAAGCCCTGGTCCGATCTGGTGATCCGACGCCACACCCTCGAGCTCCCCTGGTGGCTGGGCTTCGACTGGATCACGCTGTCCCTGGAAACGGTGCTCATTCTCGTCACCCGCCCTCGCTACAACATCCAGAAGAATCCGCGCTGGAACAAGGTGCCCAAGGGCTTGCAGCTGGCCCAGCGCCGCGCTCGGGAGCTGTATCCCTCCACCCAGGAGACCTGGCAGGACTGGTCCTTCACCTACGCCATGGTGAAGTGGGCCGGCGCTGTCATGATCGTGGCCGGATTGGCGGGCACATGGTTCACACGGTGATCTATTCGCGGCCGTTCCCACCGGCCAAGCAGGTCGAGAAGGACGCACCGGTCTGCCTGGCCATGCTGCCCCGGGACGGCAAGGTGCCCTTCGGCTGTACCCGCGAGCGCGGCCACGACGGACACCATGAGGCGGCCAGCCTGAACGGCAGGACGAAGCTTGCGGAGTGGTCGGATGAATGAACTGGAACGGACCGTCATGTTCCGCAACCCGGCACTGGTGGTCCGCACCCAGCGCCCGGCGCAGTTCCTGACCGGGGACCGGCGCTCCCGTCACCTGCTCATGGCCCAGGCCATCAAGGCGCAGCGCCGCGGGTGGCTCGAGATCGAATGGGACGCGCCGCGCTGGGATCAGCAGTCCGGCCAGTACCTGCTGAAGGTACGGCCGATCAAGGACCCACCCCCGGCATGGCGTAAATACGCCATCGGCGCCGGCCTCGTCGTGGCTGCCTTGGCTGTGCTTGGCTGGCTGGCCTGGCACGCGCTGACCGCGCTCACCTCGAGCGCGCTGGGCCTGCTGCTGCTGGCCGTCCTGGCCGGGCTGGCCCTGCTGGTCCACCGTGGCCGTGCCGTGGACGTGACCGTGGTGACGACCACGCGGGTGCGCGTGCGACGATAGGGCTTCCTCCTTCACCGAGGACGCGATCGGCCCGGTTACCTGAGTCCCCACCCAGGTCCGGGCCGATCGTTTGTCTCCGTCCTTCATTCGTCCACCGTCGGCGGATCGGCCGGGGGCAGGATGGTCACGGTCCCGTTGGTGACCACGTTCTCCCGGCCGGACAACTCGATGAACACGGCTTGCAGTTCGGCCAGGTAGCCCGGCTCCGCGGTGATGGTGAGCGTGCCGGCCAGGTTCGTCTCGTCCTGGGTGATCTGTTGCGTGATCACCGGTTGGACTTCAGCCAGGCCGAGATCAGCCCGGCCACGCCGGACAGGATGGTGACCACGCCGGTCACCCACCAGCCCGTCCACTGGCTGGTGTCCAGGCTGGTCAGCCAGTTCACCGCCCCGGTGGCGATGATGGTGAGGAAGACGGTGAGGCCCACGCCCACCTTGCTCTCCTTGGCCAGCGCCTTGGAGCCGTCACCGTTCGGGCCGGCCACGTTGGCCGGGTTCGCCTGGTTGATCGTCATGCCGCACTCCTAGTAGCAGTGATAGGTAACGCCAAGATCATGCCAGGCCTTGGCGGCATTGCGGCCCACCTGCGTCTGTGCTTCCTGGAAGACTGCCTCTTGCTTGACGATCAGGTCACAGATGGCCATGTGGCCGGCCTGTGCCTGGGCGCGCCGGCTGGCCTCGGAGTCCAGGCGTGCCTGCCGCTCCGCGCGGACGGCCCGGTCCGCGGAGTTGAGCGTGATGATCCAGGTCAGGGCGCAGCTCAGCAGCACCGTGCCGACCAGCACGATGGAGGAGTACCGCGGGGACCCCCGGCGCACCCTCAAGACCCTAGGGCTCGCCAGGCGATGACGCCGAGGACTCCGGCAAGGGACGCGACGGAGACGACTCGTCCGTAGGCGTGTTCCGGCCGAAACGAGCTTGCAAAACCTGCAACATGCCCGGCCCGCCGATCAGTCCCGCGGCTACCCATACCAGAGTGTCCGACACCTGGGACGGCGGATCGAAGAGGATTCCGGCCTGCTTGAGCAGGATCAGGCCTGCGATCATCCACGCTGCTACGTCGCGTAGGATGATAGGCAAGCCTGGTCGCATGATCACTCATGATCCACCCTACCGTTGAAGTGACAAGTATCCGCGCGGATGCCTTTTACCCCTGCTCAGCTGGTTGATTGCCGGAAGACAACAAAGTACCCATCTCGGCCACCACCTGTTGCGCGATCTCCGGGCCGACCCCGGCCAGGACGGCCTGCGCGATGCCCTCCGGGGACAGCCCGGCCACCACGGCCTGCGCGATGGCCGACTCGTCCACGTCCACGCCCTTGATGAGCGGAGCGAGAGTGGCGATCACTCGGCTGGCTGCTGTCTCTGCCTGCATGTCGCTGTAGGCCTGGTAGGCCCCGGCGCTGGTCTGCTTGTTCCCGTGCGCGTCCGGGCCGTTCGGGCGCGTGAACATCCGCCCCCATACCGCGTTGGCGATCTTCTCGGCGTCCGCATCTTCGATGGCCATGACCAGCTCCTTTTTGTGTCCCCATTGCCCGTAGTCGGCCACCATGGCCCGGTTGAGATCGCAGTCCCCGCCGGCCACGGTCACGCCGTTGTGGTACTGCTGCATGTGCGCAGCCGGATGCCATTTCCCGCCGGACCACGCGTATGTCTGCCAGAACCAGCGCGCTGTCCTGGCCACCATGCAGTGCGCGATGGTGCTGTACCCGCCGTACACACCCACGCGGTCCGCGCCGATGATCTCCGCCGAACCGCGGAGCGCGGCGTCGATGTCCGCCCAGTCATCGGGGCCCGCGGCCCAGTCCACGGAGAAGTAGATCGGCCGATCTCCCGGCATGCCCAGCGAACGGAAGTGCTCCTCGGCCTGCTTGGCCCAGGCGCGTCCCACCGTCCGCCCGCGGTAGCCGTCCGCGGCGCCCTCGGCGTTGGCCACCACGCTCAGGCCGGCATCGAGGAGCCCCTTCAGTTCCGAGGCGGACAGTTGCTTGCTGGTGCGCCCCGGTCCGCCGTAGCGGACCACGAACCGTTTGCCCAGGGCGTACAGCTTGGCCGGGCTGGGACGCGCGTCCGCGTAGTCCACACCTTCTATGGCAGACATGTTGATCACCTTACGCGTAGCGGGTCAGCTTGATATGTGATCCGGCCTTCATGGAGACGGTGTTGACGTCCGAGGTCACCTGTGCCCAGACCAGACGGAACGTGCCCGCGGTGGCACCCACCACCAGATCCCCGCGCACCCAGACCGATCGTTGGGTGGTACCGGCCGCGCGGCCCACGTCCGCGGTGGTGGCCACCGACATCTCCACCACATCGTTGGTGGACGTGGACGCCGGTGGCGCGCCCCAGTCCGTCCGGGTGAAGGACGCGCCGGACGGATAGGTGTAGTTGATCCGCAGGTCCGGCGTGTTGCTGGCCGCGGAGTAGATCAGCCAGCCCTCCACGATGTAGCTCGCGCCGGCCACCACGGAGACGAACAACTCGTCATCGGCCTGGACGGTGCCGTTGGAATTCAGGCCTTCATCCGCGTTCTTCCGGGCGATCAGCGGCAGGCCGGCGCTGGCCAGAGCTGCGGTCCACCGCTGACCGGCGAAGAGAGCTGGGTACTGATTCGCCATGATCGTCCTTCAGAACGTGAGGTAGGTCGGTTGGGCCAAGCGGACCGATTCGAACAGGGCATGTGACTTGGCCGCCCCGTTGACTCCGCGGGTCACGGTCAGGGTCTGCTTATTGGTACCGGGGACCCCGAGATCCCCCACGTTCGTCACCGTCATCACCTCTCCGTTGATCACGATGTTGAACGGCACCTCCGCCGGATAGCTCGAGGTCGGCACCCACGTCGAATAGGCGTCCCCGTTGTTGGTCACCGTGATCAGGGTGGTGGAGCTGGAAGCGGTGGCGGACAGTTGGGAGTTGTCGCAGTCCAGACGGAGATCATCATCGTCAAGGAGAGGGTGATCCCACATCCCCGCGGAAGAACAATTCATCTGGACATACCAACGATGTGGCCACAGGGTGGCCTGGTAACCCTCCACGATCACATCCGGATCGCTGCCCTGAACCTGGCTGCGACCGGTGGCCACCGTCATCCGGAAGCCGTACTTACGGCCACGCCAGATCTGCGCCGCCCCGGGAACGCGGGACAGCTCCAGCGTGATCTGCGGCCAGCGGAGCGCGAAGTACGTCCCCTCGAACAACCGCCAACCGGCATGATCAGGGAGCTGATCGTCCGAGTAGACGTTCACCGAGGCGGAGTCCGGCCAGGTGCCCTGCTTGGCGATCGACTCGTCGTCCTGGCTGGTCGCACTGGATCCCCCGGTCCGGCTGACCGTCACTTTGTTGATCAACCGCTGATCGTCCCGGATGCCCCGCGGCGGATTGGACAGGTGGCCGGCCGAGACGGTCAGGGTCAGATCCACGGCCTGGTTGAAGCGGGCATCGTGCGGCCGGAAGCCCAGCCCGTTGTCCCGCTCGTACAAGATCCCCTGATCGGCGTCCTGGCACTGCCGCAGCACGGTGAGGTCATCGGCCAGCGGCTGCGCGCCCATGGCCACCGAAGTGCCGGACTCCACGATGACCGGGATGCCGGACTCCGTGCACACCCGGCTCACCCGATCCGAGGCCAGCTCCCCGGCATAGCCGGAAGACACCTTGCTGAAACTGTCGGTCACGAAAGGGAGCGTGTTGGGACCGACCCAGGAGTGAGCGAACATCGTGCCGCTCAGATCCGCGCGCCGTGGGTTGATCGTGAAGCCGGTGACCTTGGTGTCCGCCGAGCCGACGAACGATCCGGACAGGGCGTAGTACACGGTGGAGCCGACCTGATGGAAGTCGAAAGCCCAGTTGGTGTTGGCGCCGGAGACATCGGTCTCCATCTGCCAGGCCACCCATTGGGTCAGATCCACCACGCTGTGCAGCGCCGAGGAGGAGGACAGTACTGTCCCGTCCGCTGTCTCGATGGACACCTTGACGGTGGTGGAATTGATGATGAACCGGTAGTAGGCCGTCTGCGTGGCCTGCGCGTTCCAGGTCACCACCCCGGTATCGGTGGCCGGCAACGTCCCGGTGAACTTGGTGAAGATCATTCCGCTGAAGCCGTGCACACCGGACGGCAGGCTGGGCACCGGTACCCGCCCGAACACCTGCGCGGTGGCGTCCGAGAGCATGATGGCCGTCCCGCCGCCCGCGGGGCCGTCGCCGGAGGCCACACTGACGCTCCCGGCGATCGTGGCCGCCGGCAGGTCGGAGACGGCGTTGGCCAGGACGGTGGCGCCGGAGGCGTCCTCGAGCGGCCAGTAGCCGGTGGGATCGTAGGCCGGTAGCTGCCGGGTCAACGCGGACACCACCGGCCTGGTCCCCTGGCCGAGCCGCCGCAGGATGCCGCCGGCCACGATGGCCGCCCAGCAGTTGTTGCCGGACATGTCCCAGTCCACCGGCCACTGATTCACCGTGCCGGCCCACTCCAGGCCCACCGTGGTGTAATCGTCGAAGGTGACGAAAGTGCCGGTATTGGTGTTGGCCGCCCCGCGGAACGCCATCATGCCGGTGGTCCGCCCGGTCAGCGCCGACTCGCTCGCCGTGCCGATCCACGCGGTATCGCTGCCCCCGGCCACCGCGTACGCCGAGGCGGAGATGGTGTTGCCGGAAGCCAGCACGTGCAGCTTCCAGCCGTTGTTGGCGGTGTAGGCGCCCACGTCCTGGCTGAAGATGTTGGTGGTCACCGAGGCCACCACCTTCACCAGCCGCAGGTTGACCCGTCCCGCGGTGGTGAACTCCAGGAACGCTCGCCAGTGGTTGTTGACGTCCGTCCAGCGGCAGACCACGCCACCTTGCAGGACATCGCCGGTGGCCGCGTTCGGCAGGGTGACGGTGACCAGCATGTCCACGTCCACCGCGGAGCCGCCGTTGTTGGTCGGGAAACTCAGCGTGTTGGTGCTGACCCCGGACCAGGTGGCCTGGCTGCCGTTGGTGCTCCAGTTACCGGAAGAGGTCCAGGTGTTCTCCGTGTCCGAGGTACCCAGGGAGCCGGAAGTGGTCCGGGTGAACGTGTCGTGGCAAGTGGTCATCCCGAGCCGGATCGGAGTGCCCAGATCCAGATCGGGATAGTAGGGACTCAGCGGGTTGGTGGTGGAGAACCGGCCGTCCCGGTTGTCCAGGGTCAGGTTCAGGGTGCCGGCATCGACCTGGTCACCCTCGTTCTGCCGGCCCGCGGAGTAGGTGACGGGCTGGCCGCCATCGCTACCCGGATAGCGCACATAGCTGGAGATGTCCGTGTAGTTCGGCGGCCAGGCGCCGATGGGGTCGGTGCCCGGATAGATCCATACGCGCACGTCGTACGGGGGTGCGTTCAGGGTCATCGGGGCCTCACTGGATCAGGTTCGCGGTGCGGATCAGGTAGCGGAACATGGACACGATCTCCTGCTGTCCGGCCAGCTCGATCCGCAGGCCCTGCGGCTGGAAGGCGCCGGCCATCTGGCTGCCACCCTGGGTCAGCCCGCGGGACGCCGCGGCGGAGAGCACGCGCGCGGGGCGGTCCATCATCAGCAGCTCCGGGCCGTGCTCACCCACCCAGGTCGGTGTCCCCTCGCGTACCGATCCGCCGGTGGCCAGGCCGCCCACGTTCCCGGAGGCGATGCCGGCCGGAGAGTAGGGCTTGCCGAAGGTCAGGAAGTTCTGCCGGATGGTGACGGTCCAGTTCGGCTTGATCGACTTCAGCTCCGCCTTGAGACTCTTGATCCTGGCGATCGCCCCCGGGACACCGTTCACCGCGGCGTCCGCGGCGTACCTGCGGGCGAAATCGTTGCCGGCCTTCTTGGCGTCCCCGAACTGCTTCTCCAGGTTGTTGATCTGCTTCTTGGTGAGGCCGGCCGCCTCCAGGGTGGCCCGCATCGCCGGGGTCATCTTCCCGTCGAACGTCCCGCCCAGCGCGCCGACCGCACCCTCCAGGTCGATGGCCGACTCGGCCAGCCGGCGCTCCGCGTCCCTGGCCTCGTCCGAATTGCGACCGTGGTCGTGGATGGCCTTGTTCAGGTTGGTCTGCGCTTTGCGCAGCTTCTCCTGGCCGTCCAGTACGGCGAACACCGGATCGCTCTGGGCCTTCATCTGCTTGGCCAGTTCGTCCAGGGCGTCCTGCTCACCGCGGGCGGCCTTGGTCGCATCGTCCATGGCGGTCTTCAGCTTCTGCTGCTCTTCGGTGAGCTGAGGCGTGACCCAGGTGGCCTCCTTGGTCTTGCCCTTCATCTTGTCGAGCATCTCCACAAACCCGCCGACGATCGTCAGCGGACCGCCCAGGAACGTGGTGAAGCCTTTCAGCGCCTCACCCAGCAACGGGATGCCGTCCGCCCCACCCTTCACCTTGTCCAGCCAGGAGTATGTCTCGGCCAGGACGGTGATCAGCGGGCCGAGGCCTTCGGTCATCAGGTGAACCGAGGAGGTCAGGTGGTCCACGGCGTCCGCGGCCACATCGGAGTGGTCAGCGAACTGCTTGGTCAGAGAAGCGAAATCATCCCCCACCCCCACGATCAGCCGGCCCAGCGCATCCAGTACCGGCTTGGCTTTGCTGCTGCCGTAGACGAACGAGTCCAGCAGGGAGTTGCCGGCCGTGATGATGCTCTTGGTCAGCGGCTCCAGGGCCGGGGCCAGGTTCTGGAAGATCTGCCCGATCTTCGGGACGGCGTCCGCTGCCGCCGCCTCGAGCTGGCCGAGCGACCCCTCCAGGGGCTTGGTGAAGGAACCCTGAGCTTCCTTGGTGATGCCGGCCATGAAGGTCTTGCCGATCCGGCCCGCCCACCCGGAGATGGCCGGATTCTTGGCGGCCAGAGCCACACCACCCACGATGCCGCCCAGGCCTACGCCACCCACCACCGCGGCGGCCAGTAGACCGGCGACTTCGGGGGCCAGTGCGGTACCGACCAGGCCGATACCGATGCCCTTCATGTGGTCCTTGGCGAAGGAGAAACCCTTCTTGAGGGAATTCGACAGTCCCTCGCCGAAGTGGCGGGTGTCCTCCTCCGACGGCGGGGCCAGCAGGATCGGGGTCAGCAGGCTCTTGTTCTTGCTCAGGTTGCGAATGTCCGACTGCAATTTGCGCTGGACCTTGCCGATGTCCAGCCGCTCCGCGGCATCGTCGGTCTCCGCGAACGCGCGCGCCAGTCCCTTCAGCTCGTGCTCGGCCAGCTTGATCTGGCCGTCCAGCTTCTCCAGGGCCCGTCCGGTCTGGTCCGCTTCCCGGCTGAGGCCTTCGGCCTTGTCGTCCGCCTCCTTGGCCGACTTACCGAACAGGCCCAGCTTCTTGCTGGATTTGTCCGCGGAGTCGCCGACATCCTTGATGTTCTTGGATGCCGATCGGGTGCCGTCCCCGGTCTTGTCCCGGGCCAGGAGATCGAGGATCAACTCCCGCTTGTCGCTTGCGGCCACGCCTCACCTCTCCTGGCTGATCAGGTACTGGTAATGATCAACGATCTGAAGAACCGTCATATCCTCCAACTGGGCAGGGTTGATGCTGGTGTGCGCGGCCAGGACGGGCGCCACGGACTCCAGGAAGCCGGCTATGCCGTAACCGGCATAGTGATCAAGGAGACCGTGTCCGTCGGCGAGGTGGCGCCCGTAGCCGACGCGGCCGGCAGCACTGCCGGCGCCGAGGCCGGCTGGTCCGGTGATCCCCCGGGCTCCAGGAGCACCTGGCCCCCAGCGGAGGCCTCCTCTTTTCCCGGCTCCAGATCCTCGGCCGGCAACGGGCGCCACTTGATCGCCATCACGATCGGGTCATAGTCCTCGAAGTCGGGCGCCTTGTCCCCGAAGTCCGGATCCAGCTTGAGAGCGATCCAGGTGCCGGCCATGTCCCCGAAGACGGAGCTGGCCCGCACGCCGTCCATCACGTTGGCGATGGGCACGCCGATCTCCTGCTCCAGCAGCATGAGGGTGCGCGCACGGTGGCCGATGACGGCCGACTCGTCGTAGGTCCACCATCGGTCCCCGTAGTCCGCGATGTCCGCGGGATCGGTGAAGCGGAACTGAAGAGGCTTGAGCAGGCTGGCCATCGGCAGGGTTCCCTTCTACTTGCTCAGTCGCTGGGTGAAATCGTCCAGCACCTTGATCATTTCATGTTCTACGTCGTTCGCTGCCTGGTCCGTGCCGCGCTGGAAGTAGCCGCCCCGGACCGAGGTGACACCCCATGGGTTGGCGTCCCGGGAGCCGCGGCGCACTCCGCGGCGGATCCGCCGATGACGCCCGTAGATGGGGTGCCGGAGCCGGCCCGCCTCGAGCGCCTTGATGTCCCGGCGCTCGTGCGCACCCTCACCGAACAGCAGCAGCCGGAAGGAGGCCTGCCGGGCTGCCCCGCGCAGCGTGGTCTTCCATTTGATCGAGCGGGTGAAGGTGTTGGCGTAGCCGCCCTTCTTGGGCAGGCCGGCCTCGTACTCCGCCTCCACCGCGCCCTTGATCGGCGCGGCCACCTTCTTCAGCGCGTTGGCCATCTCACGGCCCAGACCCTTGTCCCCCTCGGCCTGGATCTGGGCCGCGAGCTTCCTGAGTTGCGCCTGACCCAGGATGGTTGCCTCCATGGCCTAGTACGCGCCGACCGTGGGCACGCCGTCGACCTGGAAGCTGGCAGCGATCGGCACCCGATCCGACACGGACGCGTCCACGGTCAGCTCCGTCAGCCAGCACTCCCCACTGATCTTCACGCGCCCGGTGGTGGATCCCTCCGGGCCGTACTGGAACGTCGCGGTGGCCGTGGCGGTACGAAGACCGTTCAGGACGGTAAAAATACCGGTGGTGGCGGTGGCATCGAAGTGACCGGCGATGCTGAAGGTCACGTTGGCCAGGCCGGGGATGCTCTTGGTGCCCTGGTCCGTGAACGCGGTGACCTCGGACAGGGCGCGGGCGCCGGGCAGACCGGTGACCTGGTTCAGGTAGATCGTCACGTCACGCAGGGTTCCGCCGGAATCGTCCAGCGAGAAAACCGCGTCCTTTCCATGCCGGAACGTCATGCCGGGTTCTCCTTGTTCATCGTGGAGCGAACGC
>Ga0070679_100001504_pt1 | contig 20719 bp, 33 predicted proteins | sample KBSC63BmetaG_FD_65652 | JGI IMG/M metagenome (GOLD analysis project Ga0070679, IMG submission 65652) | Corn rhizosphere microbial communities from Kellogg Biological Station, Michigan, USA - KBS C6-3B metaG | ecosystem: Host-associated > Plants > Roots > Rhizosphere | place: USA: Michigan... | reverse complement strand
TATTGCCGCACTCGGCCGCAACTTCGATCCGAAGATCGTGGCGGCGACGAAAGACATCTACCGGCCGTTGCAGCCAAAGGCGCCTTACACGCATGTGCGCGTTCACCGCGATCTTGCCTATGGCCCCGATCCCCAAAACGACCTCGATGTTTTCGTGCCCGAACCGTTGCCGAGCGACCCGCTTGCAGTGCTGATTTTCGTCCATGGCGGCGGCTTCGTCGGCGGCGACAAGAACGACGGCGTCTTCTACGACAATGTCGGCCGCTGGGCGGCGAACCACAATCTGATCGGCATCAATATCAATTACCGGCTCGCGCCAGGCGCGAGCTGGCCGTCCGCAATCGAGGACATCGGTCTCGCGGTTCATTGGGCGATCCAGAATGTCGCCCCGTTCGGCGGCGACCCCGACCGGATTTTCCTGATGGGGCATTCGACGGGCGCCACGCATGTCGCGGGCTATCTCTCGCATCCGGACTTGCAGCCGCCCTTCGGCGCCGGCGTTGCGGGTGCGATCCTCGTTTCAGGCGTCTATGACCTTAAGGCAAACCCGCTGACGGAGAACGAGAAAAAATATTTCGGCGCCGATCCTTCGCTCTATGCGGAGCAATCCGCACTCGCCAGCCTCGCGCAAACGAAGCTCCCTCTCCTAATTGCGGTCGGCGGTCTCGATACGGTGCGCGCCGAACAGCAAGCGATCATGCTGAACAAGAAAGCGTGCGAAAAGCAAAACTGCCCGCGCTTCCTCGTGCTGCCGAAGCACAGCCACATGTCGGAAATTCTCGCGGTCAACACCGCCGACAAAGGACTGACGAGCGCGATCTCCGGTTTCATCAAGGCGCATTGAGCGCACGCTTCAGACCAGCCCCGCATGTCCCAGCGCCGCAGCCGCGGCCATCGCCCAGAGCGGATTGATGCGCGTGAAATAGGAAATGCCGGCGGTCGCGGCCGTCATCGCATAGGCCATCATGCTGTGATCGGCGGCGCGCGCGAGCAAATAGGCGCTCGCCGCGATCAAGCCGACCGTCACCGGCACGAGTCCCGCCTGCACCGCGATCCGCCAGGGCGCATCCTTGAATTTTTCCCACGCCTGCGCGACGAGATAAGTCAGCGCACAGGTCGGGGTGCAGAGCGCGAGAGTCGAGACGATCGCGCCGTAGAATCCGCCGAGCGACCAGCCGATTAATGTGATGATCAGCATGTTGGGGCCCGGGGACGCATTCGCGATCGCGAACATATCGGCGAACTGTTTGTCGGTGAGCCAATGATTGATATCGACCACCTGCCGGTGCAATTCCGGCAGTACCGCATTCACGCCGCCGACCGCGACCACCGACACAAAAAGTGCCGTGAGGATAAAACCGCCGATCGGGCTGTCGTCCCTCACCGGAGCCTCCACCAGAAGGCGGCGACGCTTAACGGGCCAAATACGAACAGCACCCAATAGAGAGGAACACGCAGGAAACCGACGGCGATGAAGGAAAGGATCGCGAAAGAAATCGCCATGATCCGCTTGCCGCGAAACAGCGGCGCCGCGAGTTTTGCCGCCATCGCAATGACAAGTCCGGCTGCAGAAGCCGACAGCCCCGCGAGGGGCCCGCTCAGCCAAGCTGCGTCCCCGTAGCGCGCGTAAAGCGCGCCGAGAATCATCATCAGCGCGACTGGCGCGCCGATCAGTCCTATACACGCGACGAGCGAGCCGAGCGCCCCGCGCCAGCGCGAGCCAACGACGATCGAAAGATTGACGATATTCGGTCCCGGCAGGAATTGCGCGAGCGCCACGTCTTCCGCGAATTTTTCCGGCGTGAGCCACTTCTTTTTTTCGACCAGCATGCGCTGCGCCCAAGGCATCACGCCGCCGAAGCCGGAAAGCGCGATGCCGAGAAAGCCAAGGAAGATTTCGGGCAGTGTGGGAACGCTCGTTTGTTCGAGCGTCTCAACGGTCGAGTCGGACATTTTCGAGATTATAAAGCCACCGGGCTTCCGCTCCAATACGGTGGGATGCGGCGCGTGCGCGCGAGCTTTTCGAAAACGGAAGCCGTTTCCGCGCCCGCCGTCCTTCATGAGGAACCAAGGCTTTTACGGCACGTTATTCCGGAAAATGAAAAGCGGAGCCGAAGCGATGAAATGGAAAATTCTTGCCGTTATCGCGGCTTTGGGCGCGCTATCCGTATCTGTCTTCGCCCAATCGGAACCGCCGAAAGAGCTCGACATCCTCTCGAATAATGGCAAGAGCAGCGAAATCCCCGGGCCGACGCGAAAGCAGATTCATAAAGCTCTCGCGGAAGAGAACGCGCAACGCGCACCGAAACTGGATATCCCTGTTCAACTCGGCGCGCGGATTCCGCGCGATATAAAAGCATACCAGCTCCCGACCGAGGTCATGGAAATGGCCCCGCAGCTGCGCGGGTTCGATTACGTGCTGGTGCGGCAGGAAGTGGTGTTTCTGAACCCGGAACGCGCGAAGTCGTCGCCATTCTCACCGGCTGATCACGGCTTTCGTTCGGCGCGCAGCTTCGCCCAATATTCGAGCCGCTTCTTGATCTCGCGTTCGAAGCCGCGCTCCACCGGCTCGTAAAACGTTTGCCGGCCGAGCGATTCCGGGAAATAGTCCTGGCCCGAAAAAGCTTCCTGCGCATCGTGATCGTATTCGTAGCCCGCGCCATACTCTTCTTCTTTCATGAGCTTCGTCGGCGCGTTGAGGATGTGTTTCGGCGGCAGGAGCGAACCGCCCTCCTGCGCCACCCTCTTCGCCGCGCCATAGGCCATATAGGCCGCGTTCGATTTCGGTGCGGTCGCGACGTAAATCACGGCCTGTGCGATCGCAAGCTCACCTTCAGGGCTGCCGAGAAAATCGTAAGCATCCTTCGCGGCATTCGCGACGATGAGCGCCTGCGGGTCGGCAAGCCCGATGTCCTCTACCGCCATCCGCACCACGCGCCGCGCGATGTAGAGCGGGTTCTCGCCCGCATCCAGCATGCGCGCGAGATAATAGAGCGCGGCATCGGGGTCGGAACCCCGCACCGATTTATGCAGCGCGGAAATCAGATTGTAATGGCCGTCCTGCGATTTGTCGTAAATCGGCGCGCGCCGCTGCACGATCTCGATGAGTTGCGCGGGATCGAACACTTCGCCCGCGCGCGCCGCGCGCCACACTTCTTCCGCGAGCGTCAGCGCGGCACGCCCGTCGCCGTCCGCCATGCGGATCAGAGTCGAGCGCGCTTCGGTATCGAGCGGAAGTTTCTTCTTTTCTTCGGCTTCGGCGCGCTCCAGGATTTTCGCGAGCGCTGCCTCGTCGAGCGCCTTGAAAACCAGCACCCGTGCCCGGGATAGAAGAGCGGCATTCAGCTCGAACGACGGATTCTCCGTGGTGGCGCCGACGAGTGTCACCGTGCCGTCTTCCATCACCGGCAGGAAGCTATCCTGCTGCGCGCGGTTGAAGCGATGGATTTCGTCGACGAAGAGAAGCGTCCCTTGCCCGGTTTCGCGCCGCGCTCGCGCTTCGTCGAAAACTTTTTTGAGGTCGGCCACCCCGGAGAACACCGCGGAAATCTGCTGGAAATGCAGCGACGTCTCGTCGGCCAGGAGCCGCGCCACTGTCGTCTTGCCGGTGCCGGGCGGGCCCCAAAAAACGAGCGAGCCAAGCGAGCCCGCTTCCAGCATGCGCGTGAGCGCGCCATCGGGGCCGATCAGGCCCTCCTGCCCCACGACATCGGCAAGTTTCTGCGGGCGCAACCGGTCGGCGAGCGGGCGCGGCGCCGAACGATCGAGCCCCGCCGCCTGAAACAGGCTCGCCTCGCCTTTCGGTTTGGCGCGGGGGCTCATCCCCGCAACACCACCGAAATTTCGCGCCCCCCGCGCTTCAGCACGATTTTCCACGAGCGCGCACGCTCACTCGTTACGCGCTCGAGATCGCGCGTCTTCTCGATCTTCTTGTCGTTCACCGAGACGATGATATCGCCGCGCCGGAAACCGATATTTTGCGCGGCCGAACCTTCCGCGACATCGGTCACGGCAACTCCTGTAGAAGATGTGTCGAGCCGCAACTCGTCCGCGACCGCGGGCGAGAGATTGACAGCCTTGATGCCCGCGAACGGGGTGTTGCTGCCGATCGTGATCTCGTCACGCGCGCCCTCGGGAGCGCTCGCGAGCTTCACGCGCGCGGTAATCGCTTTGCCGCCCCGCTCGACGGCAAGCTGCGCCGTGCCACCCACCGGCTTGGTGCCGAAGCGGTAGCCGAACGCCACTTGATCGTCGATCGGCTGCCCGTCCACGCTGACGATGAGGTCGCCGACCTTGATGCCGGCTTGCGCCGCCGGGCTGCCGGGATCGACATCCGCGACGAGCGCGCCGGTCGGCCGCTTCAGACCCATGCTTTCCGCGATCTCCGGCGTCACGTTTTGCAGTTTCGCGCCGAACCAGGGGCGCTTCACCGCCTTGCCGCCGGAGAGTGCCGAAGCGAGCACGACACGCACCATATTCGCGGGGATGGCAAAGCCGATGCCGACCGATCCGCCGCTTTGCGAATAGATCGCGGTATTGATGCCGACGAGATGGCCGCTGAGATCGACGAGCGCGCCGCCCGAATTGCCGGGATTGATGGCGGCGTCCGTCTGAATAAAGAAGGAATAATCGTTGATTCCGATATTCGTGCGCGCGAGCGCCGAGACGATCCCCTGCGTCACCGTTTGCCCGACACCGAACGGATCGCCGATCGCGAGCACAAGATCGCCGACTTCGATCGCGTCGGAATCGCCGAACTCGAGCGCCGGAAATTTCTCGTGCCCGTCCTTGATCTTGAGGACCGCGAGATCGCTACGCTGGTCGCGCAAAAGGATTTCCGCTTCGAATTCGCGTTTGTCGATGAGCGCGACCTTCACCTGGTCGGCGTGTTCGATGACGTGGTAATTCGTGACGATGATCCCGGACGGATCGACGATCACGCCGGAGCCAAGCGCCTTCTGCACCCGCTCGCGGTTCTGCGTGCCGGGAAATTGATCGCCGAAAAACTGCCGGAAGAACGGATCGTCGAACAGCGGATTGCGTGCCTGTTTCACAATTCGCGAGGCATAGACGTTAACGACGGCGGGCGCCGCCTTCTTCACCACCGGCGCGAAGGAAAGCGAAATTTCCGCGCGCGATTGCGGTAGGCGAGGCACCGTGACCGAGGCCTGCGCCAGTACGGACGCGCTGAACAGCGGAACCAGGAGCGCGGCGGCGGCGATGCGAAGCAAATACGGCATGGGGGAGATATAGAGCCCGTAATTGAAGAGTGGAAGAGCGGCGGCGATAGGAGTTTGCGGTGCTTTCGGTCGCGTCATTTTGTCCTTTCTTCGTCATCCGGCAAACGGCGCGCTAAACCCGTCATCCTGAGGTGCGAGCCACCGATGTCGCGTTCGCGCGACATCGGCACTTAATGCACAAGTCCGCAATAACGGACTTGTGTGGGCGAGCCTCGAAGGATGAACGGCTCCGGAATTATCAAGCGCATCACGGATGGGTCATCCTCACGATCTCGGGTTTATTCGAGATCGTAATTTAAGTGGCAAGTCGGCTATAGCCGACTTGCTTGGCTCACTCGCTGCGCTCGTTCGCACCTCAGGATGACGACTGGAGGGATAGCGCTTCTTCCCCGCCCGGCGTCTCGCGGCCTGCTCAGGGTGAGCGCTCGGGCAAAGAAAAACCCCGGCGCCGCGCCGGGGTTTTCTTTCTAATAATTCGATTCCAAGGATTCCCGTTCGCCCCGTTTAATTCAACATGGCAACCATGTCGCCCATGCCCATCTTCCGGGCGAGGCTGCGCACGATTTCTCTTTGCTCTTCATCGAGGCTCGCCAGCAGTGGGAGCGCGGCGTCCTTTAAACGCTGCGTCACGGCACTATTGAACGCAATCGAAACGGCGCGGCGGCTGATGCGGCGCACGAACCCCGCCGATTCATTCTGCGCCTGTTCCCGGGCCACGGACAATAAAACGCTTTCCACACGCGCCCACAGCGGCTCCTGCAGCGCCCTCAGTTTCAAAAGGCTCTTGATTTGAGCGATGTTCACTTCAGTAATTTTGTTCGGCTCAAGGACGGCGGCGCTTGCCGTATCTCGATGGACCAAAACCGGCCCCACCGCCGCGAATGCGATCGCAGCCGCGAGTATCCACGTCTTCATTCCACGCTCCGTTTATATTGGAAGTCCGCCCTTATATAGGGGCCGAACGTGCCCGCTCGGCGGTGTAAATGAGGGCAAATTGTGATTTCAACGAGGAAGTATCGCTCAAACCCGCCGCGAAGACCGGGCTTTAAATGTTGCAAAGCGAAACTTACGCCGTCGCCGCAGCCTCCTGCTTCGGCTGCGCCGCCCTCTCGGCCTCGACGCGCGCGCGGTCGGCCTTGCCCTTCGCTTCCACGTCGCGGTCGACGAATTCGATCACCGCAACAGGCGCGTTATCACCATAGCGGAAGCCCGCCTTGACGATGCGCAGATACCCGCCGTTCCGCGCCTTGTAGCGCGGGCCGATGACTTCGAAGAGCTTCTTCACGGCATCGAGGTCGCGGATCTGCGAGACCGCGCGGCGGCGCGCATGCAGGTCGCCCTGCTTTGCGAGCGTAACTAACTTCTCGACGACGGGACGAAGATCTTTCGCCTTCGGCAGGGTCGTGACGACCTGCTCGTGCGTGATCAGCGCCGCCGACATATTGGCGAACATCGCCTTGCGGTGCTCGGCGGTGCGATTGAATTTGCGGTGGGCGCGTGCGTGACGCATGACGTTCTCCTTGAGCGGCGCGCCGCTTAGTAGTGATCCTCGAAGCGCTTCGCGAGCTCTTCGATGTTTTCCGGCGGCCAGCCCGTGACTTCCATGCCGAGATGGAGGCCCATCGTGGCCAGCACTTCCTTGATTTCATTCAGCGACTTGCGGCCGAAGTTCGGGGTGCGGAGCATTTCCGCTTCCGACTTCTGAATGAGGTCGCCGATGTAAACGATGTTGTCGTTCTTCAGGCAGTTGGCCGAGCGAACGGAAAGCTCGAGCTCGTCCACCTTCTTCAAGAGCGCCGGGTTGAACGGCAGTTCCTGCATCGCCGGCGCTTCGATCTCGCGGCGCGGCTCTTCGAAATTGACGAAGATGTTGAGCTGATCCTGCAGGATGCGCGCGGCGAAAGCGAGCGAATCTTCCGGCGTGATCGAGCCGTCCGTCTCAATCTGCATCGTCAGCTTGTCGTAATCGAGGATCTGCCCTTCGCGGGTGTTTTCGACGCGATAGCTCACCTTGCGGACCGGCGAATACAGGCTGTCGATCGGGATCAGGCCGATCGGGCTGTCTTCCGAGCGGTTGCGGTCGGAGGGGATATAGCCCTTGCCGGTCGCGACCGTGAATTCCATGCGGATCTCGGCGCCGTCGTCGAGGGTGCAGAGCACGAGATCGGGGTTCAGAATCTGAACGTCGCCGACGGTCTGGATGTCGCCCGCCATCACCTGCCCCGGACCCTGCTTTTTCAGGATCATTTTTTTCGGGCCTTCGCCCTGCATCTTGATGGCGACGTCCTTGATGTTGAGGACGATGTCGGTCACGTCCTCGCGCACGCCCGCGATCGAGGAGAACTCGTGCAGCACGCCGTCGATTTGCACCGAGGTCACCGCCGCGCCCTGCAGCGACGACAAAAGAATGCGGCGCAGCGCATTGCCGAGCGTGACACCAAAGCCGCGCTCCAGCGGCTCCGCGACGACGGTCGCGAAACGTTTCGGGTCGTTGCCCGCGGCGACCGCGAGCTTGTCGGGGCGGATCAATTCCTGCCAATTCTTCGGATTTACCAGCGTGTTCACGTCGCTCATCCTTCACGTTCTATCGCGAGCCTCGGCGGCCGCGCCCCGCGTCAGCGCGGGGAAATCAATCAGGCTCCGAAGAGCCTCAGTCCAAACTCAAACGCGGCGGCGCTTGCGCGGCCGGCAGCCGTTGTGCGGGATCGGGGTCACGTCGCGGATCGACGTGATCTGGAAACCCGCGGCCTGCAACGCACGCAACGCCGACTCGCGGCCCGAACCCGGGCCGGAAACTTCGACTTCCAGCGTCCGCATGCCGTGCTCGGAAGCTTTCTTGGCGGCGTCCTCGGCCGCGACCTGCGCGGCATAAGGCGTCGACTTGCGCGAACCTTTGAAGCCGAGCGTGCCGGCGGACGACCAGGCGATGGTGTTCCCCTGCGCGTCGGTGATCGTGATCATCGTATTGTTGAAGCTCGCGTTCACATGTGCGATGCCCGACACGATGTTCTTGCGCTCGCGGCGGCGAACGCGGCCGGGTGCCTGTTGTCCTGCTGCGGCAGGTGCTTCCTTGCTCATCGACTGATCCTCTTAGCCCTTCGGGGCGACTTTCTTGCCCGCGACGGTCTTGGGCTTGCCCTTGCGCGTGCGGGCATTGGTGTGGGTGCGCTGGCCGTGGACCGGCAAATTGCGGCGGTGACGAAGACCGCGATAGCAGCCGAGGTCGGTCAGCCGCTTGATGTTGTTTCTGATCTCGGTGCGAAGATCGCCTTCCACGCGGAATTCGCGGTCGATCAATTCGCGGATCTGGAGGACTTCCTGGTCGGTCAGCTGGTTCACGCGGCGCTCGGCCGGGATCTTCAGCTCGGTCACGATGTCATGGGCGCGTTTTCCGCCAATGCCATAGATGTACTGCAAACCGATCACGACTCGCTTGCCGGTCGGGAGGTTTACGCCTGCGATACGGGCCACTTTAAGTTCTCCGCTTTCTGATCAGCTCTTGGCTCAAGGCTTTGCCCGAACCCGTTGAAATACCGATAAAATTCGCCTTGGCGGCGGTTGAGCCGATGCGCAAAAACGACGCCCGGTTCACCCCCATAGGGTGGCCCGGCATCGCTCGTATGACCGACAGAAGACAGTTATTTAGGCCCTGCTTACCCACCCGTCAACCTCATGCCGCCACACGCTTCTGGAGCGCCTTCTCGATCTCCGCCTCTACCGCGTCCATGGGCTGCATGCCGTCGATCGGCAGCAAGGCCCCTGTTTGGCGGTAGTAATCGGATAACGGCGCCGTTTGCTTGCGGTAGTTCTCGATCCGCTGCTTCAGCACCGCCGGATCGTCGTCTGAACGCACCTCATGGCCCTTGGCCTTATGCTCCGCGACCCGCTTTTCGATGCGCGCCAAGAGCGCCGCCTCGTCCACTTTCAGTTCGATCACGGCGCCGAGTTTAAGCCCCCGGTCCTCAAGGAGCCGGTCGAGGGCCCCCGCCTGCTGTACGGTGCGCGGAAAGCCGTCGAGGATGAAGCCGTTCTTGGCTTCGGGCGCATCGATCGCCTGCGCGATCAGCGAAACGACGAGATCGTCGGGCACGAGATCCCCGCGCGAGATGATGTCCTTGACCTGCGATCCAACAGAGTTTCCCGCCGCGACCGCTGCACGCAGCATGTCGCCGGTCGACAACGGAATGATATTGTAGTGGGCGACAAGACGCTCGGTCTGTGTCCCCTTGCCCGCGCCGGGAGGCCCGAGCAATACCAGCCTCATCGCCGCATCCCCCTCAACCGCGAGCGCTTGATCAATCCCTCGTATTGATGCGCCAGCAGATATCCCTGAATCTGCGCGACCGTATCGAGCGTGACGCTGACCACGATCAAAAGCGACGTGCCGCCGAAATAAAACGGCACGGCCGCGTAGGAAACGAGAAGCTCAGGCAACAAGCATACGAGCGCGAGATAGCCCGCGCCGATCACGGTGATGCGCGTCAGCACGTAATCGATATATTCCGCCGTGCGTTCGCCCGGACGAATGCCGGGAATGAAGCCGCCATGCTTCTTCAAATTGTCCGCCGTCTCGACCGGATTGAAAACGATCGCGGTGTAGAAGAACGCGAAGAAGACGATCAGGCTGATGTAAAGCACCATGAACGCCGGGCGCCCGTGGCCGATCAGCGTCGTGATGTAGGTGAGCCATTCCGGTCCGCCCTGGCTGAAATTTGCGACCGTCGTCGGCACGAGGAGGAGCGACGACGCGAAAATCGGCGGGATCACGCCCGACGTGTTCAGCTTCAAGGGCAGATGCGAACTCTGCCCCTCGAACATCTGGTTGCCGACTTGTCGTTTTGGATACTGAATTAAGAGCCGCCGCTGCGCGCGCTCCATGAACACGATGAACGCGATCACGAGTACCGCGACCGCGATCACCGCGAGAATGAGGCCCGTCGAGATCGCGCCCTGCCGGCCTAACTCCAGCGTACTGGCGATCGCCTGCGGGATATTCGCGACGATGCCCGCCATGATGATGAGCGACGTGCCATTGCCGATGCCGCGGGCGGTGATCTGCTCGCCGAGCCACATCAGGAACATCGTGCCGCCGGTGAGCGTGATCACCGTCGAGATGCGGAAAAACCAGCCCGGATCGTGCACGATATTGCCCGATCCCTCTAAGCCGATCGCAATGCCATAGGCCTGGAAGGCGGCGAGCACTGCTGTCAGATAGCGCGTGTATTGATTGAGAACCTTGCGGCCCGCCTCGCCTTCCTTCTTCAACGCTTCCAGCGACGGTGACACTGTCTGCAGGAGCTGGAAGATAATCGAGGCCGAGATGTAGGGCATGATGTTGAGCGAAAAGATCGCCATGCGCTCGACCGCGCCGCCCGAGAACATATTGAAGAGGCCGAGAATGCCGCCGCTGGCGTTCTTGAACGCGTCCGCGAAGGCGTCCGGATTGATGCCCGGCATCGGGATATAGGTGCCGAGGCGGTAGACGATCAGCGCTCCGAGCGTAAACCAGATGCGCTTCTTGAGGTCTTCGGCTTTCGCCAAAGCGCCGAAATTCAGGTTCGCTGCCAGTTGTTCTGCTGCCGAGACCATATCCGCTCCGGTGCCGCCCCGCCCTATCTAGGGATCAGTTCTTCGCTTCGCCCGCCTTTTTCGCTTCTTCTTTTTTCTCGGCCGCGAGCTTCTTCACCGAGCCGCCGAGCTTTTCAATCGCGGCGGCCGCCGAATTGGAAACGCCATGCACTTCGAACGCGACTTTCGCCTTGAGTTCGCCGCCGCCGAGAATGCGCACGCCGTCAAGCGCGCGGTTAACCACGCCGGCCGCAACCAACGTCTCCACCGTCACCGGCTTTGACGCGTCGAGCTTCCCTTTGTCGATCGCGGCCTGCACGCGGCCGAGATTCACTTCGTTCAACTCGAGCGCGAAGATGTTGTTGAAGCCGCGCTTCGGCAGCCGGCGGTAGATCGGCATCTGGCCGCCTTCGAAGCCCTTGATGCGCACGCCCGTGCGGGACTTCTGGCCTTTAACGCCGCGCCCACCGGTCTTGCCCTTGCCGGAGCCGATACCGCGGCCGACGCGCTTCGAGTTGTGGCGCGAACCGGGGCGTCCGGCGATCTGGTTGAGTTTCATCGCACTGATCCTTGCGCTTATTTCTTCTTGTCTTCGACGACCCGCACGATATGCGAGACCTTCGCGATCATGCCGCGAACCTGCGGCGAGTCCTTGAGTTGACGGCGGCGGCCGATCTTGTTCAGCCCGAGGCCGATCAGCGTCGCTTCCTGCTGCGGCCGGCGGCGGATTTCGCTGCCGATCTGCTCGATCGTGATCGTTTTGCCGGTGTTGCTCATGTTCTGTTCCTGACTTTAGTCGGCCGCGTCCGCGTCGACTTTGCCGCGGCGCGATTGCAATTCCGAAACCTTCATCCCGCGGCGGGCCGCGACCGAGCGCGGCGCATCCTGCTGCTTCAGGCCGTTAAATGTCGCGCGCACCATGTTGTACGGGTTCGAGGAGCCGAGCGACTTCGCCACGATATCGGCGACGCCCACGGTCTCGAACACCGCGCGCATCGGGCCGCCCGCGATGATGCCGGTACCCGGAGGCGCCGCGCGCAGAACGACGCGGCCCGAGCCGTGATGCCCTTCGACGTCGTGGTGCAGCGTGCGGCCTTCGCGCAGCGAAACGCGAACCATCGCGCGCTTCGCGGCTTCGGTCGCCTTGCGGATCGCTTCCGGCACTTCGCGCGCCTTGCCGTGGCCGTAGCCGACACGGCCCTTCTGGTCGCCGACGACGACGAGGGCTGCGAACGCGAAGCGCTTGCCGCCCTTCACCACCTTCGCGACGCGATTGATGTGGACAAGCTTGTCGACGATGCCGCCGGTATCGCGCTCTTCGCGCTGACGCTCACGGCGCTCGCGACCGCGGCCGCCGCGGCCACGCTCGCCGCGTTCGCGACCCTGTCCCTGCTCTTGTCCCGGTGCCTGTGCCATTCCGTATCCTCTTTAGAATTTCAGTCCGCCCTCGCGGGCGGCTTCGGCGAGCGCCTTGATGCGCCCGTGATAAAGATATGCGCCGCGATCGAACTGCACTTCCTTCACGCCCTTCTGGGACGCGCGCTCGGCGATGCGCTTGCCGACCGCTTTCGCAGCTTCAATGTTGGCGCCGGTCTTGCCGCCGGCACCTTCTTTTTCCTTGGTCGACGCCGAAACGAGCGTCACGCCCTTCACGTCGTCGATGACCTGCGCGTAGATGTGCTTCGACGAGCGAAACACCGACAGGCGCGGGCGGCCATAGGCCGTCCGCCGCAACCGGCGGCGAATGCGCTGTGCGCGGCGCGTATTGCTGCTGCTTTTGGTGCTCATCTCGCCCTCGTTACTTCTTCTTGCCTTCCTTGCGGAAGATGTATTCGCCTACGTATTTGATGCCCTTGCCTTTGTACGGCTCAGGCTTGCGGAACTTGCGGATTTCCGCCGCCACCTGGCCGACTTTCTGGCGGTCGGTGCCGACGATGGTGATTTCCGTCGGCTTCGGCGTCGTGATCGTGATCCCCTGCGGGATCGGATAGAGCACGTCGTGCGAATAGCCGAGCGCAAGCTGCAGGTTCTTGCCCTGAACGGCCGCACGATAACCGACGCCGTTGATTTCGAGTTTCTTCTCGTAGCCCTTGGTCACGCCTTCGACGAGGTTCGCGACCATCGCGCGCGTCATGCCCCAGATCGCGACGTGGCGCTTGGTGTCGCCCCGCTTCTCGATCGTGATGGCATTCTTGTCGAGTTTCGCGCCGACTTCGTCGGTCAGCGTCATCGAAAGCTCGCCCTTCGGGCCCTTCATCTTGATTTGCTGGCCCTGCACCGAGGCGGTGACGCCGGTCGGTACCTGAACGGGCCGTTTGCCGATTTTTGACATCCTGCCCTCCTCAGAACACCGTACAGAGAACTTCGCCGCCGACATTCTGCTCGCGCGCGGCATGGTCCGCCATCACGCCCTTCGGGGTCGACAGAATCGCGACGCCGAGGCCGTTATGGATGCGCGGCAGATTTCGCACCGACGCGTAGACGCGGCGGCCCGGCTTCGAAACGCGCTCGATTTCCTTGATTACCGGCGCGCCGTCGAAATATTTCAGCTCGATGCTGAACTCGGTGCGGCCATTCTTGTGCGACGTGGTCGAATAGTCGCGGATATAGCCTTCCGCCTTCAGCACGTCCAGGACGCTCGCGCGGAACGTCGAGCCCGGCGTGTTGACGTTCGCCATCAGCCGCAACTGCGCGTTGCGGATGCGTGTGATCATATCGCCGATCGGATCGCTAAGAGCCATCTGAGCCTCCCCTTACCAGCTCGACTTCACGAGCCCGGGGATCAACCCGTTGGAGCCCAGTTCGCGCAACGCGATACGCGACAGCTTCAGCTTCGAGTAATTGCCGCGCGGACGGCCGGTGAGTTCGCAACGGTTGCGAACCCGCTCGCGCGCCGAATTACGCGGCAGTTGCTGCAGTTTCAGGACCGCGGAAAAACGCTCTTCGATCGACAGTTTCTTGTCCTTGACGATCGCACGCAGTTTCGCGCGCTTCGGCGCGTACTGCTTCGCCATCTTGCGGCGCCGTTCGTTCTTCTCGATCATGCTCTTTTTAGCCATTTCGTTCTCCAGAATTTCCGCGTTTGAAGCTTTCGCCTCACTGCCGGAAGGGAAAATTGAAAGCGGTCAGCAACGCCCGCGCCTCTTCGTCGTTTTTCGCGGTCGTGCAAACGGTGATGTCCATGCCCCAGACGTCGGTGACTTTGTCGAAGTCGATTTCCGGGAAGATGATGTGCTCCTTAAGGCCCACGGTGTAGTTGCCGCGGCCGTCGAAGCTCGCAGGATTGAGCCCGCGGAAGTCGCGGACGCGCGGAAGCGCGACGTTCACGAAGCGGTCGAGGAAGTCGTACATCCGCGCCGAGCGCAGCGTGACTTTCGCGCCGATCGGAAGATCCTCGCGCAGCTTGAAGTTCGCGATCGCCTTCCGGGAGCGCGTAATAACGGACTTCTGGCCGGCAATCAGCGTGAGATCGTTCGCCGCCGCCGCCACCTTCTTCTGGTCGGTGACCCCTTCCGAGCCGAGACCCATGTTGATCACGACCTTCGTGATCGCGGGCACCGCGAACTTGTTCGAATAACCGAACGCCTCGGTGAGCTTCGGCCGAATGACCTTCTCGTATTCGGTCTTGAGACGCGGAATATACGTATCAGCCATTGATGTGTTCTCCCGAGCGCTTCGCGACCCGCACCTTGGTGCCGTCGGCAAGCGTCTTGAAGCCGACGCGCGTGGCCTTTCCGCCCTTCGGGTCGGCGAGCGCGACGTTGGAAATGTGAATGCTCGATTCCTTCGAGACAATGCCGCCCTGGGCTTTCGCGGTCTGGCGCTGATGGCGGCGAACCATCTGCACGCCGCGCACGAGCACGCGGTTCTCGTCGGTCAGCATCCTGATGACCTCGCCGCTCTTGCCCTTGTCGCGGCCGGCGATGACGACGACCTTGTCGCCCTTGCGGATCTTCGCGGCCATTACAGCACCTCCGGCGCGAGCGAAATGATCTTCATGTGGTTCTTGGCGCGAAGTTCGCGCGGCACCGGCCCGAAGATGCGCGTGCCGACCGGCTCGTTCTGCGCGGTCATGAGCACGGCGGCATTGCGGTCGAAGCGGATGACCGAGCCGTCCGGGCGGCGGATGTCCTTGCGGATGCGGACGATCACAGCCTTGGAGACCTCGCCTTTCTTCACGCGGCCGCGCGGGATCGCTTCCTTGACGGAAACGACGATGGTGTCGCCGATCGTCGCGTATTTGCGCTTCGATCCGCCGAGCACCTTGATGCACATCACGCGGCGCGCGCCGGAATTGTCCGCGACGTCGAGGTTGGTTTGCATCTGAATCATAGCGCTTCTCTTTTTCTTTTGGCCGAAACGGAAATCCGTCCCGGTGAATTCCTAATCAGCTTGCTTTTTTCTTCGCCGCGGGATCGCTGCCGTGCGAAACGTCCGCACCACCGAGCACGATCCAGCTCTTGGTCTTCGACAGCGGGCGCGATTCCTCGATCCGCACCTGATCGCCGACCTTGCAGGAATTATTCTCGTCGTGGGCGTGATACTTCTTCGATCGCCGCACGGTCTTCTTGAACAGCGGGTGGGTGAAGCGGCGCTCCACCAGCACCGTCACCGTCTTGTTCTGCTTGTCGCTGACGACAACGCCCTCGAGCACGCGTTTCGGCATGATCTACCTCACTTAGCCTTTTTCGCCGAAGCGGCGCTTTTCGTTTTCGCGGCGGGCGCTTTCTTGCCCGCGCGCATTTCGGACGCGACCGTCTTCAGGCGCGCGATGTCCCGGCGCACGACGCGCACCCGCGAGGTGCCCTCGAGCTGACCCGTCGCCTTCTGGAAGCGCAGGTTAAACTGCTCTTTCTTCAATTCGAGGATCTTGTCCTCGACTTCGTCGGCGCTCAGCGCGCGCACGTCACCGATCTTCATGTCTCACCTCACCCGATACGCGACACGAAACGCGTCGCGATCGGAAGCTTCGCCGCGGCAAGGCGCATCGCCTCTTTCGCGGTCTCTTCGTCGACACCGTCGACCTCGAACATGATGCGGCCGGGCTTGACCTTGCACGCCCACCATTCAGGCTGGCCTTTGCCTTTGCCCATGCGGACTTCGACCGGCTTCTTGGAAATGGGGACATCCGGGAACACGAGAATCCAGACGCGGCCCGCACGCTTCATGTGGTGCGTGATGGCGCGGCGCGCGGCTTCGATCTGGCGCGCGGTGAGCCGCTCCGGCGCGAGCGCCTTCAGGCCGTACTGCCCGAAAGAAAGCTGCGTGCCGCCTTTCGCGGTGCCGTGGATGCGGCCCTTGAACTGCTTGCGGAATTTGGTGCGTGCAGGTTGCAACATTTTCGAAAAACCTTGTTAAGCCGCGTCGCGCGAACGGCCGCGATCGCCGCCGCCCTCGCCCATGCGCTTGTCCTGCGCCATCGGATCGTGATCGAGCACTTCTCCCTTGAAGATCCAGACCTTGACGCCGCAGGTGCCATAAGTCGTGAACGCGGTCGACGTCCCGTAATCGACGTCGGCGCGCAACGTGTGCAGCGGCACGCGGCCTTCGCGATACCACTCGACACGCGCGATCTCGTTGCCGCCGAGGCGGCCCGAGCAGTTGATGCGGATACCCTCGGCGCCGAGGCGCATCGCCGACTGCACCGCGCGCTTCATGGCGCGGCGATAGGCGACGCGGCGCTCCAGCTGCTGCGCGATCGAATCCGCGACGAGCTTGGCGTCGATTTCAGGCTTGCGGATTTCGAGGATGTTGATGATGACCTCGGAGTCCGTCATTTTCGAAATGTGCTTGCGGAGCTTGTCGATATCGGCGCCCTTCTTGCCGATGACGACGCCCGGACGGCCGGAATAGATCGTGACGCGGCACTTCTTGTGCGGACGCTCGATCACGATCTTCGCGACCGCCGCCTGTTTCAACTGCGTCATCAGGTATTCGCGGATCTTGATGTCTTCATGCAAAAGCTTGCCATACTCGCCCTTGCCGGCGAACCAGCGCGAGTCCCATGTGCGATTGATGCCGAGCCGGAGCCCGATCGGATTGACCTTCTGACCCATTAGGCGGCTCCTTCAACTTGCACGGTGGCGGCAGGCTTTTTGCCGGCGGGCTTCTTCGCGGCTTCTTTCTTCTGCTCGACCTCGCGCAGGATGATCGTGAGGTTGGAGAAAGGCGAGAAAATCCGGCCCGACTTGCCGCGGCCGCGCGGCATCCAGCGCTTCATGACGAAGGCTTTGCCGACATAGGCTTCCGCGATGACCAAATCGTCGACATCGAGATCGTGATTGTTTTCCGCGTTCGCGATCGCTGACTCGAGGCACTTCTTCACGTCGCGCGCGATGCGCTTCCTGGAGAACTGCAAATCGGCGAGCGCGCTGCCGACCTTCTTGCCGCGGATGAGACCGGCGACGAGGCCAAGCTTCTGCGGCGATACGTGCAGCATGCGCGAAACCGCCTTCGCTTCGTTGTCCTTGAGCACGCGTGCTCTTGAGCTCTTGCCCATGATCTAACCTCAGCTTGCCTTGGCCGGCGCCGCAGCCGGAGCGGCGGCAGGCGCCGCACCCGGCTTTTTCGCCGCCGTCCTGTCGCCCGCGGCCGAGTGGCCGACGAACGTGCGCGTCGGAGCAAATTCGCCGAACTTGTGCCCGACCATGTCCTCGGTGACGTAAACCGGAATGTGCTTCTGGCCGTTATGCACGCCGAAGGTGAGCCCGACGAATTGCGGCAGGATCGTCGAACGGCGGCTCCAGGTCTTGATCACTTCCGAACGGCCGGATGAACGCGCGGCATCCGCTTTCTTCAGCAGATAACCGTCGACGAACGGGCCTTTCCAAACGGAACGGGTCATACCGGATTAATCCTTCTGCTTCTTCGCGTGCCGGCTCGACACGATGAACTTATTGGTGCGCTTGTTTTTGCGGGTCTTCTTGCCCTTGGTCGGGAAGCCCCACGGAGAAACCGGATGGCGCCCGCCCGAGGTGCGGCCTTCGCCGCCGCCGTGCGGATGGTCGACCGGGTTCATGGTGACGCCGCGGTTGTGCGGCTTCTTGCCCATCCAGCGCTTGCGGCCGGCCTTGCCGATCGAAATATTCATGTGATCGGGGTTCGACACCGCGCCGACCGTCGCGAAGCAACGGCCGTGCACGAAACGCTGCTCGCCCGATTTCAGACGGATGATGCAGTAGCCACGGTCACGGCCGACGATCTGCGCGTAAGTGCCGGCCGAGCGGGCGAGCTGACCGCCCTTCCCGATCTTGGTCTCGATGTTGTGCACGATCGTTCCGACCGGAATGCTCTCCAGCGGCATCGCATTACCCGGCTTCACGTCGACATTTTCGCCCGACACGACGCTGTCACCCGGCGCGATGCGCTGCGGCGCGAGGATGTAGGCGAGTTCGCCGTCGGAATATTTTACGAGCGCGAGGAACGCCGTGCGATTCGGATCGTATTCGAGCCGCTCGACCTTCGCCGGCATGTCGTGCTTGGCGCGGCGGAAATCGACGGTGCGAAGCGCACGCTTATGCCCGCCACCACGGAAACGCGAGGTGATGCGGCCATACATGCCGCGGCCGCCGGTCGAAATCTTGCCCTCGGTGAGCGCCTTGACCGGCTTGCCCTTCCACAGACCCGTACGGTCGACGAGGATGAGTTGACGAAGGCTCGGCGTTTTCGGTTTGAATGTTTTGAGCGCCATGATCCTAGAGTCCCGTCGTCACGTCGATGGATTGGCCCTCTTCGAGGGTGACGATCGCTTTCTTCACGTCGCTGCGGTGCGCGCGAACGCCTTTGAACGCCTTGAGCTTGCCTTTGCGGATCATGGTGTTGACGCTCTTCACCTTGACGTCGAAGAGCTTCTCGACCGCTTCCTTGATCATGGGCTTGGTCGCGTTCATCGCTACCTTGAAGATGACCTGGTTGTGCTCGGACGACATCGTCGCCTTCTCCGTGATGATCGGAGAAACGATCACGTCGTAATAGCGCGAGTCCTGAACGCCTTTGCTCATTTGAACCGCGCCTCCAGCGCATCCACGGCGGCCTTGGTCAAGACGAGCTTCGAGCGGCGCACGATGTCGTAGACATTCGCGCCCTGCACCGGCAGCACGTCGAAATGCGGGATGTTGCCCGCCGCCTTCTTGAAATTCTGCTCGACTTCCGCGCCGTCGATCACGAGCGCGTTCGAAAGGCCGAGCTTCTCGAGCTGTTCGCGAAGCGCCGTGGTCTTCCCCTTCTCGATCTTGAGATCGGAGACGACGACGAGGTCGGAGCTCTTCGCCTTGGCCGAGAGCGCGTATTTGAGCGCCAGCGCGCGGACCTTCTTTGGCAAGCCGATTTCGTGGCTGCGCACGAGCGGGCCGAACGCACGGCCGCCGCCGCGAAACTGCGGCACGCGAGCCGAACCGTGACGGGCATTACCGGTGCCTTTCTGGCCGTACATCTTCTTACCCGTGCGCCAGATCTCGGCGCGGTTCTTGACCTTGTGCGTGCCCGCGCGGCGCTTCGCGAGCTGCCACACGATGCAACGGTGAATAATGTCTTCGCGCGGCTCGAGGCCGAAGATCGCGTCGGAAAGCTTGACCGATCCGGACGCCTTGCCGTCGAGGCTGGTGAGCTTGAGTTCCATTATTTCTTACCTCCCGCCGGCTTGGCAGGCTTCTTGTCGCCCTTCGCGCCGGTCTTCGGCGCAGTCGCGCCCTTCGACAGGATCGCGGGCGGCGGCAGCGGGCCGGCGGACTCGGGACGAGCATCGCCGGGGTTGAGGAATTTACCGGGCTTTGGGGCGTCTTTCGGCAGCGGACGCTTCACGGCATCGCGTACCGTGATCCAGCCGCCGTCAGCACCAGGCACCGCACCCTGCACGAGAATGAGACCGCGCGCGGGATCGGTGCGAACGACTTTGAGATTCAGCGTCGTCACCGTGCGATGACCCATATGACCGGGCATCTTCTTGTTCTTGAAGGTCTTGCCCGGATCCTGGCGGCCGCCGGTCGAACCGATCGAGCGGTGCGAGATCGAAACGCCGTGCGAAGCGCGTAAGCCGCCGAAATTCCAGCGCTTCATGCCGCCCGCAAAACCCTTGCCGATCGAGGTACCGGTAACGTCAACGAACTGGCCGACGACAAAGTGATCCGCGAGCAACTCGGAGCCCACCGGGATCAGGCCATCGGCCGGAACGCGGAATTCGACAAGCTTCATCTTCGGCTCGACCTTCGCCGCGGCGAAGTTGCCGCGCATCGCCTTCGAGACGTTCTTTACCTTGCGAGTGCCCGCGCCGAGCTGCAGCGCGACGTAGCCGTTCTTTTCCGCCGTGCGGTGCGCGAGCACCTGGCAGCTTTCGACCTTGAGCACAGTCACAGGCACGTGCTCGCCCGTGTCCGAAAAGACGCGGGTCATGCCGACCTTCTGTGCGATCATGCCGGAGCGCATTGTTCTCGTTCCTTACAACTTGATTTCGACGTCGACGCCCGCGGCGAGGTCGAGCTTCATCAGCGCGTCCACCGTCTGCGGAGTCGGGTCAACGATATCGAGCAGGCGCTTATGCGTGCGCATTTCGAACTGCTCGCGGCTCTTCTTGTCGATGTGCGGCCCGCGGTTCACCGTGAACTTCTCTATCCGCGTCGGCAGCGGGATCGGACCGCGCACCTGCGCGCCCGTGCGCTTCGCCGTCGCCACGATTTCCTTCGTGGACGCGTCGAGAATGCGATGATCGAACGCCTTCAGGCGGATTCGAATATTCTGGCCGTTCATGTCTCTTCTCTCTGTCCCGTCATGGCCTCACCGGCCATCCACGTTCCCTTTTTCGCATCAAGTCGCGGATGCCCCGCCTTGCGGCGGAGCATGACGCGGAACAAACCTCGTTACTCGATCACCTTGGCCACGACGCCCGCGCCGACGGTGCGGCCGCCCTCGCGGATCGC